>Ga0137415_10000054_pt1 | contig 84335 bp, 71 predicted proteins | sample CZODoug3_1_1_16f_FD_183082 | JGI IMG/M metagenome (GOLD analysis project Ga0137415, IMG submission 183082) | Vadose zone soil fungal communities from Angelo Coast Range Reserve, California, USA - CZODoug3_1_1_16fungal (Hybrid Assembly) | ecosystem: Environmental > Terrestrial > Soil > Vadose... | reverse complement strand
GTCCACGAATCGTTGACGTTCGGCGGCAGGGGCGGCGTTTCGACGTTCCCCGCCCGGTCCGTCGCCATCGAACGGAACTCGTACGTATGACCGTCCTGGCCTGTGAACACGGCCGAGGTCGTGCCCACCGGGACGATCCATGAATCCGTCCATGCTCCCCCGTTGTCCCGCGACTGGACCCGATAGCTCGCGATGTCGGGCGAGTCGAATTGGGGTCCCCAGTAGACCGTGAAACCCAGCGAGGCCTCGTACCTCGGCAGGGGCAACGCGTGAGACGATGGAGCGATCGTGTCGACCATCGTCCAGGTGTCGTTTGTCGCCGGAGGAACCTCGACGTTGCCCGCGGCGTCCCTGGCGATCGCGCGGAACGCGTAGATGCCTTGCCCGCCCGCCGAAAACGTCCCCGAGGTCGTGGTCGTGTCAACGAGCCAGTTCGTCCAAGCGGCGCCGGCGTTGTATTGGATCGTGTAGGACACGATGTCCGTCACGCCCGCGTCGGGCCCCCAGGAGACGCTGAACGCACTCCGGTTCTGGTATTGGCTCAGGCCGTTCGCATGAGACCCCGGCCGGATCGTGTCGACCGTCGTCCAGGTGTCGTTCGCCGCAGGACGAACCTCTTTGTTCCCCGCAAGGTCGTCCGCCGTCGTGGCAAATTCGTACACGCCATTGGATGAGGCCGTAAACGTGAATTGACCGAAGTTCCCCGCCGGCTGGACGGCGTATTGGACCCAGACGGCACTCCCGCCGGTCCGATACCACAGGGTGATGTTGCCCACTCCGGTCCCGTTGCCGTCGGAAGCGGTGTACCAGACCCAGAACGTGAAGACGTTCTCGTACGTCGGCAAGGCACCGGCCGCGGACGTCGGGGCGTCCTTGTCCACCATCACGAACGATTCCGTGTGGCTCGTCCCCATATTGACGGACCGCGGATCACTTGCGAACGAATAGGGCGGGTACGTCACGCTGACCTGCGTCACGTTGTCGGTCGGGAGCGGGGATTCGATGTAGATGCGGTCCGTGACGAGGATCCACGCTTGGGCTCCGGACGGAGCCTGGCGATCCCAGATTCGCGAGCTTCCGTCCATGACCGTGATATGGGCCGTCGCGACCGGGGTGAAGCCGTTCGGCCAGACGGCGTCGACTTCGAGATAGTTCCGCACCGTGAGGTTGCCTGCGGCCATCACCGCGAGCTTCGTGAACGGACTGTTCACGGCGATGGCCTCGGTGTAGTTATCTACGTAGAACTCGTAGCTCCCGATCGAAGCGAGGGTCGCGTTGTCCACCGTGAAGCGGGTCGTGAACGTCTTGTTGCCGATGAGGTAGTAGCCGTCCGCATACGAAACCTGAATGGGCGCGCCGCCGCCCGCTCCGCCCTTCGTCACTCCGGAAATCGTGTCCCCGAGGGAGAGGCCCTTCACCACCAGTCCCGAGACAATCCCGAGCGCGTCCCCGCCCCGGCCCCCGTCCGTGAGGTCGAGCGCGTCGCCGCCCCGGCCGCCTTGCATCGTCGTGACCCGGTTCGAGGAGAAGCTCGGAGAAACGAACACCCCCGCGATCCCCGCCGCGGCGCCCCCGTTGCCGCCGAACCGCGTGCCGATTCCGCCGGCCCCGCCGGTGACCGTATCGAGTTGATTGAAGCTGGCTTGTGTGCTGTTGAACGAACCATCGTTGTTCCCGAAGAAGACGACCCCGGTCGCGTTGCCGGCGTACCCACCGCGGACGCCCCGCCCGCCGTCTCCACCCGTCAAGGTCGTGAACGTATTGGCGTGGACCGTCGCCGAGCCGGAGACGTAGAAGACCGCGATCCCGTTCGCAGACCCGCCGGTCGCGCCGTTTCCGGATCCGCCGCCGGCGGCCGCGCCGTTCCCGCCGGTCCCGCCTCGGACGGTCTGAACGGAGTTGCCGCTCGCGTCGGAGTTCATCGCACTGATCAGGAAGAGTCCGTCCGCGTCGCCGCCGACTCCTCCATTGCCGTTCGTCGTCCCGCCGTTTCCGCCCGGTCCGCCGTTGCCGCCGACGACGCTGTCGACCGTGTTCGTAGATAACAGGTTGCTGCCGGTCGAACTCGCCACTTCGATGGCGACAGCCGTCCCGGCATCGCCGCCCCGGCCACCGGTGGTGGTCGTGGCACTGCCGCCGCCCGCGCCCCCGGATCCGCCCGCGACGCTCGTGATCATGTTCCATTGGATCGTTGCGTCGGGCGTGCCCACGACGACAATCCCCGCGGCAGGGCCGCCGTTGCCGCCCCGACCGCCGGCGCCTCCGGTGTTGGCTTGGCCGTCTCCACCGCGTCCTCCGGTGACGATGTCAACCGAGTTCGAGGTAATCGAAGCCGAGGGCGCTCCGGAGACATAGATCCCCGCGCCGATCGCTCCATCGCGGCCCGGTGCTCCCGGCACGGCTCCGGGTGCCCCGTTGGATCCACGGACGCCTCGAATCGTGTTTCCGTCGATCGAGGCGCTCGCTCCGGCCGTCAGGAGGATGCCCATCGCAAACCCGCTACTCACGTTCGTGATCGTGTTACGCGAAACCGTTGGGAAGCTGGGTTGCTCGATCTGGATGCCGATCGCAGTGCCGTTGATCGAGTTGTCCGCAATCCACACGTTCGAGGCGTTGGCGTACATCCCCACGTTCGTGGCCCGCACGATCGTGTTTCTCGACACGAAGCTGGAAGATCGAACGAAGCCGAAACCGAGCCCCGCCGAGAGAATCGTGTTGCTCATGACGTTCGGAGAACTGTCGGTCGCGGTGACTGCCCGATCGACGCGGTCGAATGTGGACCAAGAGACGGATCCGGACGAGCTCGCATTGAACTGGACCCCGCCCCAAGGAAACGGAGAGGCGGTGTTGTTCGCGGTGAACGTGATCGCTTTCGCCGAGGTCCCGTCGGCCGTGAGCCGACCTTCCACGAACAAGTGGACGCCCGGATCGAACTTCACCGTCGTCCCCGGCATGATCGTGAGGCTCCCCGAGGGACGAATCGTGACGGGACCCGTGGCTACGTAGTTTGTCTCAGCGCCGGCTCCCCACGTCGTCGGAACGCTGATGATCCCTCGGAAATACACCGTGGCGCTTGCGATCGGAGCCGTGACAAGCAGGACCGCACCGACGGACCCGAGGAGGACGAGGACCACCACGACGCTTCTCATCGAGAACCGCGCGGGGTGGGCGTGCATTTGAGTCGGCTTCTCCCGAGCAAGGGAATTCCCCGGCCCAGTCGTGTCCCCGTTCCCCCGCTCGATATATTACTCAAATGGCGCCGTTATCCCGTGTGATAGCGACTTGGGAACTGGATAACAGCCCACGCATCAGACGAGGCGAGAACCTTCAAGCCGCGCCGAGGGTTTGGCGCCTCGATGCCCCGAAGCGGACTCGACGCGATCTTCTCGCCGTCGTCCATCGCCATCGTCGGTGCATCTCGTCATCGTGGAAAAATCGGGTACGAAATCCTCCACAACCTCATCGTGAACGAGTACCAGGGGACGGTCTACCCGGTGAATCCGAAGGCGACGAGCATCCACGGGATCCACGCGTACCCGAGCGTCCTCGAGATTCCTGACCGAGTGGATCTCGCGGTCATCACGGTACCCGCAGAGGTCGCACTCGAAGCCGTCGAGGAATGCGGGAAGAAGGGAGTGAAAGGACTCGTCGTGATCACCGCCGGCTTCCGTGAAATCGGCGAGGCGGGAATGGCCCGAGAGGCGCGACTCCTCGCGATGTGCGACGCGTACGACATGACGATGATCGGGCCGAACTGCATGGGAGTGATCAACACCCACCCCGACATTCGCATGGATGCGACGTTCGCCCCGACGCCGCCGCTACCCGGCGGGATCTCGCTGGCGACGCAGAGCGGCGCCCTCGGCATCGCCATCTTGGACCATGCGAAATCCCTGGGCGTCGGCTTCGCGAAGTTCTGCTCGCTGGGGAACAAGGCGCAGGTGAGCCTCAACGATCTCCTTCGGATGTGGCACGGGGATCCGGACACGAAACTGATCCTCGCGTACATCGAGAACTTCGGCAACCCGAGGAACTTCGTCCGGATCGCGCGCGAGACCACGAAAGACAAGCCCGTCATCGCGGTGAAGTCGGGCCGCTCGGAGGCTGGAAGCCGGGCGGCCGTGTCCCACACGGGTTCCCTCGGCGGCTCGGACCTCGCCGCAGAGGCGGTGTTTTCCCAGACTGGCGTCCTGCGAGCGAACTCGATTGAGGAACTTTTCGACCTGGCGATGGCTTTCGCCTTGCAACCGATTCCGCGCGGTGACCGCGTCGCAGTCGTCTCGGACGCCGGAGGTCCGGCGATCATGTGCGTCGACGAGCTGGTCGCCCAGGGACTCCGGCTCGCGGAGCTTGAGCCGGCGACTCAGGCCTACATGAAGAGCTGGGCTCCCCCCGAGGCGTCGCTTCACAACCCGATCGATCTGACCCCGCAAGGAAGCCTCGAGGATTATCGACGCGCCATGGACGCCGTCCTCGCCGACGGAGGCGTCGACGCCGCCATCGCGATCTACGTGCCGCCCGTCCGGGTGGACGAGGTCGACATCGCCCGCGCAATCTGGCAGACGGCCCAGAAATACCGGAAGCCGGTCTTGTGCAACTTCCTGGGGCGAGCCGAAGACAGCGCGGGTTTCGTCGAACTGGTGACGCATCGCGTGCCTTCGTATTCGTACCCGGAGAGCGCGGCGCGGGCCCTCGCCGCGATGCACCGGTATGCCCGATACCGGGAACGCGAGGAAGGGGAACTTCGAACGTTCCCTGTCGACCGCGGCGAGGCCGAATCCGTGTGGGCGGGGGCCCGAGCCGAGAAACGACTTTTGTTGCGCGGCGACGAGGCGAACCGCCTCCTCGAGGCGTACGGAATCCGCGCGGCAAAGACTCGGTTTGTCGACTCCATCGACGAACTGCCCGGAGCGGCGGCCGAAGTCGGATATCCCGTCGTCCTGAAAGCAGTCGGACCGAGACTGGTTCACAAGTCCGAACTGCAAGCGGTCCTGCTCGACGTGCGGGGGAAAGAGGCCCTCCTGGATGGCGCGTCGCGTATCGCCGCCCACTTACGCGAGCGAGGAGTCGCCCTGGAGGGATTCTTGGTCCAAGAGTTCGTGACGGGCGGCACGGAGGTGATCCTCGGCATGACGCGGGACAAAGTCTACGGACCATGCCTTGTCTTCGGGCTCGGTGGGATCTACGTCGAGTACCTGAAAGATGTCGCGTTTGGACTGCCCCCGCTCACCGATCGCGACGCGATGCGAATGATCGAATCGATCCGGACCTATCCGCTCCTGAAAGGCGTCCGTGGCGAGTCGGCACGCGATGTGAAAGCGCTCCAAGACGCCCTCCTCCGCCTTGCCCAGCTCGTCTCGGATTTCGACCAAGTCCAAGAGATCGACCTCAATCCGGTAGTGGTCCTCCCGGAAGGCAAGGGCTACCGCACGGTCGACGCCCGAATCGTCCTCGCGCCTCCCGCGGTCCCCACCTAGTCGGACCGGCCCGCAGACCTATTGGCCGGGATTGGGCCGGTCAACTCGATCCAGATCCCGTCCGGGTCTTCGACGTAGGCGAGCCAACTGTTCCCCTCGGCGAAGGGTGGGTGCCCGCCCCGGGCCCCTTTCGCCCGTAGCTCCCGGTACGCCCGCTCGACATTCTCGCACTCGAACGCGATGTGGTCCAGCTCGTCCCCGTTGCGATAGGGTCCCGCGAAGAACTTGGAACCGTCCGGGTACCAGTTCAGCTCGAGCATCTGCTTCGACCCGTCGCTACGTAGCTCCGCCCATTCGCCGCCCGTTTCCGGGACGTGCTGACGCCGCACGACCTGCATCCCTAAGACGTCGCGGTAGAATGAGATGGAACGCTCCATGTCGCGGACTTGAATCCCGACATACGCGAGGGTGTACCGCATGGAAATCGGACGGATGAGAACTCTGCATCCCATAAGCCATCTGCCGCCACACGACGGCGCGCAACGCTTGTAGCCTCGCACTGCCATGTCCTTCCCGAGGGACATGATCCAAATCGACATGGAGGTCCCGGATCGGCCGGGGGAGCTCGCGAAACTCGCCGCGATTCTCGGAGAGGCGGGAATCAACATCGACGCGATCGGCGCTGAATCCGCAGGCGGGCGATCGTACGTGAGCCTGATCGTGAATCAGCCGATGCAAGCGAGGGAGGCGATCATGAAAAGCGGCTACACGTGCTCGACGCGGACCGTCCTCGTCGTGCGCCTCGACGACAAGCCCGGGGCCCTCGCGGCCCTCGCACGAAAACTCGGCGACGCCGGAGTCGATGTCGTCAGCGCGATCCACCTAGGCACCGTGGGCGGACATGCCCAAGTCGCGCTCGGCGTCGACAACTTGGAACGGGCCCGCTCCTTGGTCTGACCCGACGCGGAGCGGAGGGAACCGCGCGCAGGCCCGCCGCGGTTCTGTCCAGCCGACGAGCGGCCCTTCTCACGACCGATAACCAAGGCCCGTTTCTTAAATAAGGCGCGGGCCGCTCGATTCCTCCGTACACGACCGCGAGGAGATGCCCTCGCGACCAAGGCGGCCAGCGTATGCAAGGGGCGATCGAAGCTCTGCTTTCCGGTCTCGTAGTCCGAGGCATCGGCCCGGTCGTCTCCGGAATCCTCATGGCCGCTCCGCTGAAAAAGGTCGCTCGGGCTCAGCTCAAGAAGATCTACGTCCTCGATGAGCGCGGCGAAATGGCCGGCGAGTACATTCTCGATTCGGACTGCCCGATCGACTACAACGACTTCTTGAAAGTCCTGCCCGACGAAGGGATCGGGGACCGCGACTCGCTGTTCGTCGGCGAATACGTTTTCACGGCGTTTCAGAGTGGCAAGTTCGTGTTCGTCCTGCTGTCCCGCGGACAACTGGCACCGGAGGATGTCAACTGGACCGCCCTCCTCCTCACCGCGGCGGACTCGCATCTCGCGGCCGCCACGAGCCGACCCGCGCCGGCCCGCGCCGCCGAGCCGAAACCGGATTTCGACAAAGGGCTCGCGGAACGCGACGCACGTCTCCAGGCGAAGGAAAAATCCCTCGCGGAACTGGAGGCCAAGCTCAAAGCGGACGCGGCGAACCTGAGCGGGCGCCAGGAGGAACTCGACCGCCAGAAGGCGAGGCTTGCGGCCCTCGCGGACTATTCGACCCAGCTGCAGGACGCGGTCTCCAAAGGGGCCTCCCGATCCGCGAAGACCCTCGAAATCGCGGAACAACTCGCGGCGAGTTCCAATGAAGATTCGAAGAAAGCGGAGTCGAAAGCCAGTTCCGACGCCCGACAAGCGTTTGAGCAGGAGCGGAAGGCGCTCATCGCGGCGAAGGACGATCTCGAGACTCGATACCAAGAGGCTTCGACGCGGATCGCGCGACTCGAGAAGGAGGCGAAGGAATCAATCGCCGTCCTCGAGAAAGAACGGACCGAGGCCGGAGCCCGGGCCGCCGAGGAAGACAAGACCCGCCGCGAGATCGAGAGCCGCGTGGCCGATCTGAGCCAGCGTTTCACTTCGATGGCGAAAGAGCGCCTCGTCGCGTCTCATCGCCCCCCGGGCGAAGTCTCCGAGGAAGTCCGGAAGGCGATGGAGGGCGAGAAAGCCGAGCTCGCCCGGGAACGCAAGTTCCTGCAACGGAGGGCGATCGAGCTCCTCGATCGCGAGGAGCGAGTCCGGGATCGCGAAGCGCGGGTCGACGAACGGGACCGTGAATTCGGGCGACGAGAGCAAGAGCTCGCGTCCCGCGAACAGGACCTGGACCGACAGCGGACCCTCCTGGCCCAGGCGAAGCCCCAAGCCCCGGAGGTCCGCGCCGAACCGGACGAGGCGAAGAAGGACATCGAGCGGCGCGTGAAGATCATCCAGCAGAAGGCTCTCGAGCTCCTCGACCGCGAGGAGAAGCTCCGAAGGCGCGCGGCGGAGCTGGAGGCGATGGAGGCCCGGCTCTCCGGGCGCGTGACGGTCGAGTGACGAGTCTACTTCTCAAAGGGAATCAGGTCAGATAACCACCAAACGGCGCTTAAATAGGTCCCAACGGAACCCGCTGTAAAGCCACGTAGACGCTCGCCAGAGTCGTGACGACTTTGAACGTCTCATGCGCAGAACTGTCAGGTTCCTTCCTCGACGTTGAACGAAACGCCCCAACCGGAGCTCCCGGTCCTTCCGTCGCGTCGATGAGCGGCAACGCTGCTCGTTGCGGCCAGTTAGTCGTCCTTCACGGCCCGGTGTTCTCGTGAGGGCGGGAGCCGCGTTCCTGCTCGCGTTCGTGATCCTGGCAACCACCGCCCTCGTGGTCGAAAGCCATTTCGTGCCCGACCCGCTCGCCCAGTTTAGGACGCCGGACGGTCGCCTCACGATTCCCGGCCGTGCACTGACGCCCGAATTGCAACGGCTCCTCTTCCATGGGAATGATCTGCAGCCTTACACGAATGTCACCTTCGTCCTCCCGGCGCAGTCCCCGTATCCGACGGAGCGACTCGTGCCCGTATCCTTTGCATCTCCAAATCTCAATGTCTTCGTTCATCCAAGTCAAGCGCCGGAAACGTGGGGCACTGCCATTGATCACGTCCTCCGAATGTGGTTCCCCCCGGTCGACTGGCACGAGGTCGGTGTCGGAATCCGAGAGTCAGTCCAGGAGGGGATTGGTTGGTTCTTTGATCTCTTCACGATGAACGCGAAAGCCGATGCATTGTCGGTGGATTCGACGACGGTCACGGTCGTCGACCCTGCCGCCGGAACCTGTACGACATCTCAAACGGCCGCGGCGGGGGACGACGCGGTACTCGTGATGCTCAGCAATCGCGGACCCACCGCATACACAAGCGTCACCTACGGCTCGGCGAGCCTGAGCCTGATCCCCGGGACTGCTACGAGCGGCACCGGAATCGTGCGCACGGAGATTTGGTTCTACCAAGGCGTGATTCCAGGCGGCACTCAAACAATGACGGCCACGCTCGTGAGTGGCACCGCGAAACAGGTGTGTGCAACGGTCCTCTTGGGGGGAGTCTGGTCCACGACCCCGACTGCAGGAGGAACCACGGCAAGCGGGACGACCGCGAATCCGAGCATCTCGATCTCCCCGGCATCCGCCGGCGAACTGGCTTTCGCGGTCCTGGGGATTCGAGGCACCACGGCACCGACGGCCGTCACCGGCACGGGAGCCACCGCGACGGGTCTCTACGGGATCGCGCCGACTCAGTGCGCCGCCGCGCCCAACAGTTTTTGCGGCGCGGGAGCCGACATGCCCTTCCCCGGAACGGCAATCACCTGGACGGACGGCAGCGCTACCGACTGGGTCATCTCCGCGGTCCGCGTATTGCCCACCCCCAACTGCGGCGTTGCATCGGGGAATTGCTACCGGATCGGTGCCGGCGGGACGTGGGCTACGGGTGCGAACTGGTCGAATACGTCCGGCGGGGCCGCGTGTGCCTGCACTCCCGTCGCGACGAACGATGTGATCTTCAATGCCACCCCCACCGGCACCACGACCCTGGCGGCAGCCACCACAATCGCGAGCATCGACATGACGGGCTTCACCGGCACGCTCGATACGACCGCATCCAATTGGTCTCTCACCGTCAACGGTCCATTCGCCATTCAAGGGACGTTCCAGGCTCGGAGTTCGACCATCGCCGTCACCGGGGATGTCGGCGTGCTCACCGCGGGGACGATCGTCAGTCTCGGCGCATCGAGCTGGACGGTCAACGGACTGTGGACCAACCTCTCCACCTCCGCCTCGTGGGCCGCGGGGACGAGCACGGTGACGATCCGAGATGCCGCGAGCGGGACGCTGACGTTCGCCGCGCTGGCCGGCGGCACGAACGAGTTCAACAATCTCACGCTCGATGCCAGTGTGACCCCCAGTATCACGTATACGATGGCGGTCAACGCGCTCAGGATGGGAGCGACGCTCACGATCCGCAACTCGACGGGCGGGGCAACGGGACCGACCATCTTGACGACATCCGCGTCGAACTTGGGCATCACCGCGGGGGCGCTCACCCTCTCGGCCTTCGGAAGTTTGACGGCGAATGGGTCAACCGTCGTGGTCAACGGCAACGTGAACGTCAGCGCCGCGAACGGCTACGTCGTCATGGGTTCGTCGATCTGGACCGTCACGGGGACTTGGACGAACGCTTCGACGTCCGCCTCATGGACTCCCGGGACAGGCACGGTCACCTTCGCGAGTGCGACCGGCGGGACGATGACATTCGCAGGGACGAATCTTCCGGGCAACGAGTTCAACAACATTTCGTTCACCTCCTCGGCGGCGTCCGCCCAGACCTTCACCATGGCGACGAGGGCCCTGATCTGGGGCGGGACGCTCACGATCTCGGACGGTTCTTCGACGACGGCGCTCGCAACGGCCAATCTCGGCCTGACCGGCGGCGCACTCAGCGTCGGCAATGGCGGGATCCTTACCGCCAACGCTTCCACAGTCGCCGTGTCGAGCGTGGCGATGACCGGGGGAACGAGCGGAACGATCACGCTCACGACCAGCTCATTCGCGAGCACCGGCAACTGGGACACGAGCGGGGCCGGCTCCGTGTTCACAAAAGGCACGAGCACGGTGACGATGAGCGGTGTGGCCAGCATCGCGATTCTGAACGCGGGCAACAACTTCAACAACCTGGTCATCTCGGCGGCGGGAGCAGTCACCCAAACCGGCCTCGTGGACGTCTCCGGGACCTTGACGGTGAATGCCGGCTCAGTCCTCGCGAGCAGCACCTTCACGCTGACCGTGGCCACCCTCGCTGCGAACATGGCGGGTGGAATCACCGGGGGTGCGGCGGGCGCGAAGACGATCACTGGCAATGTCAGCATCGCCGCCTCGGGATACTTCAGCTTCGGTGCGACGACTTGGAACTTTGGCGGTTCGTGGACGAACTCGACGACGAGCGGATCGTGGTCCGCCGGAACGGGCACGGTCGTCTTCAATTCCGGCTCGTCTCGCACGATGACCTTCGCCAACTTGGGAGTCTCGGAGTTCAGCAACGTGCAGTTCAGCCCGACCGCCGCGGCCACGTTCACCATGGCGACGAACGGACTCCGCTGGGGAGGCACGTTGACCCTCAACAACAATGCGACCCTTTTGACGGCGAATCTCGCCTTGACGGGCCCGGGAGGCAACCTCACCGTGAACAACGGGGCCACCTTGACCGCGGGCACGTCCGGCGTGAGCGTCACCAATGTGACGGTGGCCGGCGGGACCTCCGGGACGATCACAGCCTCAGGCTCGTGGACCGTCGCGGGGAACTGGGATACGTCCGGAGCGGGCTCCGTCTTCACCTCGGCTTCGAGCACCGTCACGATGAGCGGAGCCGCCAAGACCGTCAAGATCCTGAACGCTTCCAACGGCTTCGGCGCACTCACGATCAGCGGCAGCGTCACTGCGGCGTCGGCCATCACCCTCGCAGGCCTCCTGACGGTCAGCGGCACGTTCGACACGACCGCGACCAACTACGGCCTGTCTGTCGGCGGTGGCCTGACGGTCAGCGGTGCCACGGGAGTCCTCCGATCAAACGGATCGATCGTCTCGGTGGCCGGGAATGTTTCCGTGAACAATGCGGGCGGCTACATCACGTCCGGCGGCGCCGGTTCGTGGACCGTCTCCGGATCCTGGACAAACGCGTCCACGTCCGCGTCCTGGAATTTCGCGTCTCCCATCATGTTCAACTCATCGGCCTCCCAGACGATGACCTTCGCCGTCCTCCCGGGAGCGGCCGCCGAGTTCAACGACATCGCGTTCAACAGCGGCGCGTCGACCGTCACGTTCACCATGGCGACGAACCGCCTGATCTGGTCGGGGACCTTGTCGGTCCAGGGTGGGGCCGGAGCGACGACCCTCGCGACGAGCAACCTGGCCCTCACCGGAGGCGCACTCAACCTCGGCGATGCGGGGATTCTGACGGCGAATGCATCCGCGGTGAGTGTATCGAACGTCACGATGACCGGTGGTACGTCGGGTATGCTGACGCTGACCACCGGCGCATGGACCGTCACCGGTAACTGGGACACATCCGGCTCAGGCTCGACATTTACGGGCGGAGCCAGCACCGTGACGATGACCGGAGCGGGCACGACCGTCAAGATACTCAACGCGTCGAACGAGTTCGCCGCTCTAACCGTCAGCGGCACCGTCTCGGCTGCCTCGGCCCTCGCGACGGCGGGACTCGTCACTGTGAGTGGTACACTCGACACGACGGGCGCGAACTACGGCCTCACGATCGGCGGAGGACTCACCGTCAGCGGTGCGAGCGGGGTCCTCCGCACGAATGCCTCGATCGTCTCGGTGGCCGGGAACGTGAATGTCAACAACGCCGCGGGCTACATCACGTCGACGGCCGCTGGTTCTTGGACGGCATCCGGGTCGTGGACGAACTCCTCGACATCGGCCTCGTGGAGTTTTGCCCCCCCGATCACTTTCAACTCGTCGGCCTCGCGGACAATGACCTTCGGCAACCCGACCCAGGAGTTTGCCGGGAACGTCACGTTCAACTCCGGCGCCTCGACGGTCACTTTCACAGTGGCCGCGAACAGCTTGGGCGTCGGCGGGACGCTCACAATCTCAGGCGGCGCCGGAACGACGACGCTGAACACGAGTGGCTCAAACCTCGCGATCAACGCGGTCACCTTGGTTGTGAACGCGGGAGGAGCCCTCACGGCCAACGGATCCACGATCACCGTCACGGCGATGGACACCCACCTCGGGACATTCACCGTCGGCGCCTCGAACGTCGTCGTGAACGCATCGGGCGGCTCCATCAACATCACGCAGACCGTGAACAATCTCACGGTCAGTCCGACCGTCTCGACGACCTTCACCGGGTCTCTCACGTGGACAGGAACGCTCGCCTTCACGAACGCCGGGACTGTGGCATTCGGAACGAACAGCCTGACGTCTAGCGGCGCCGCGACGTTCACGTTCGCATCGGCGACGATCACGATGAGCTCGGGGAACTGGGATACGTCCTCGGCCACGACCTTCACGGCGACGAGTTCGACGGTTACATTCTCTGGGACGGGGAACCTTCGAATCGGGGGGAGCGCCTCGTTCGGTGCGCTCACCGTCAGTGGCGGCATCCGGACTCTCCAGAGCCAACTCACGACGGCGGGACTGCTGACCCTGTCGGGCGGCACCTTCGCCAAGGGTACGAACGCGCTCACCGCCAACGCCGGATTCACGATGTCGGGCGGCGCGCTCACCTCCACGTCCGGTGTGGTCAGCATCACCGGTAATGTATCGATCGCGGCCGCGTCCTACGTCGTCTTCGGCTCCGAGACTTGGACCGTGAGCGGCTCGTGGACGGACAATTCCACATCGGCGAGCTGGTCGATTGGAACCGCGACCGTGGCCTTCAACGCGTCCTCGGCGCAGACGATGACGTTCGCCGCTCTCCCGGGGAACGCAGCCGAGTTCTACAACGTGACCTTCAACAGCGGCGCGTCGACGGTCACATTCACGATGACAACGAACGCCTTGGCTTGGTCCGGAATCCTCAGGGTCCAAGGAGGGGGCGGGGCGACGACGCTCGCTACGGGCAATCTCGGCCTCACCGGAGGCGCCATCGCCGTCGGCAATGCGGGAGTCCTCGTTGCGAACGCCTCCGCGGTGTCCGTCTCCGGATTGACGCTGACCGGAGGGGCGAGCGGTACGTTGACGCTGACGACCGGTTCTTGGGCCGTCTCCGGCAACTGGGACACAAGCGGGGCGGGCTCGGTATTCGCGAGGGGAACATCGACGGTCAGCTTGACCGGGGCCGGGCAGACGGTATCCATCCTCAACGCTTCGAACGGGTTCTACAACCTCACCGTCTCGGGCACCATCACTCAGTCAGCCGCCATCGATGTGTCCAATTCCTTGACGGTGAGCGGAACGCTGACGACCGGAGGGTTCAACATTACGGGCGGTTCGAACCTGTTCGTCCCAGATGGTGGCGCCCTGGCGGCAGGCACCTCGACGTCCACGTTCACCAACGTCGCGATGACCGGAGCGGTCTCGGGTACGATCACCCTGACCGGCGCATGGACGGTGAGCGGTTCTTGGGACAGCACCGGCGCAGGCTCGGTTCTGAACTCCGGAACATCGACCGTGATCTTCACCGGGACTTCTCAGACAATCAGCCTCGCGTCAGGCCAGATGTTCTACCATCTCACAATCGCGGGCACGGTTTCCATCAACTCGTCGGTGACCGCGGCGACTTTGACGGTGAACAACGGCGCTGTCCTCACAAAGACCGGCCAGACCATCGCCTTCAACACATTGGCGGAGAACGGGACCGGGAGCATCGTCGATGGACCAATCACCGTCCTGAACTTCTCCGTCACGAACAGCGATGGAACGAGCCTTACGGCCATCAGCATCTTCACGGCGTGGACAATCGACTCGGACTACACCTGGACCCATTCATCCACGGTCGCGACCTCGACAATCACTTTCACAATCGGAGGGAACACGAGCGGGCAACGATTCAATGTGACGAAGGACGCCGTGGACTTCACGAATGGGCTCGTGAACGGTTCCGGTCAGATCATCTTCACGATGCTCGGCTCGGACCCGGTCGTCGACGTCCGCCTTACATCGCCTTGCGGGGGCAATCGATATTGGATCGGCGGGACGGGTAGCTGGTCCCAGACGGGCCACTGGGCGGATTCGTCGGGCGGGGTGAATGGATGCTCCGTGCCGAACTCTTCGAATCCGGTCTTCTTTGACGCGAACTCCGGAGGCGGAACCGCCACGATTAATCTGAATGTGGCCGCGGCTTCGCTCAACACGACCGGGTGGACCGGAACGATTGCGATCGGATCGTTCGACCTCGCGGTCAGCGGCGACATTATCCATGCCGCGGGAATCATTTCGATTGGCGCTTCCTCGAATGCCGGCCTGACGGCCACCGGGACGCTCACTCTCTCGGGTTCCTCAGTCCTCGACGGGTCCGGCGTGGCGTCGCTGGTCGCGATCTCCGGCGACACGTCAATCACGAGTACGTCGGCGTACTTCCGGATGGGGAGCGGCACCTGGACATTCGCAGGCTCCTGGTCTAACAGCAGCACCTCGACGAACTGGGTCGCAGGAACCGGCGTCGTGATCTTCGATTCCCCCTCTTCGCGAACGTTGACTTTTGCGAATCTCGCAGGCGACGAATTCCACGATGTGACATTCCAGTCCGCAGCGGGCAGTGGGACAATCGTCTTCTCGATGGCGGCGAACGGCGTGCGCTGGAACGGACTCCTCCTAATCCAGGATTCCGCGGGATCGACGACCACGCTGGCGACATCGAATCTCTCTTTAACCGGCGGATCCCTTGCAGTCGGCAACTCGGGAATCCTCACCGCAAACGCATCGAGCGTCGCCGTGGTCGACGTCACGTTGACCGGCGGAGCCTCCGGTACGCTGACCCTCACGAGCGGGTCTTGGACCGTGAGCGGGCAGTGGGATACGTCGGGCGCCGGTTCGACGTTCGCTCGAGGCACCAGCACGGTCAGGATGTCGGGCACGTCGGCGAGCGTCGCGACCCTCGATGCCACCAATGGATTCAACAATTTGGTCGTCTCTGGGACGGTCACGCAGAACACCGCGCTCGAGGTGCGCGGCACGCTGTCCGTAACGGGCAGGCTCACCACATCGGGAAACAACATCACCGGGGGCGCCAACCTCGCGATCTCTGGCGGCGGGAGCCTGATCGGGACGGCGTCTTCGATCGTCGTCTCCGGGGTGACAATGAACGACGCCGGGACGAATTCCATTTCCCTGACGACCGGCTCGATTTCCGCGTCGGGCTCATGGGACACCTCCGGATCATCCTCGGCTTTCACTGCCGGCTCGTCCACGGTGACCCTCACCGCCGCCTCCGGAACAATCGCGATCGGGCCCGCTCAGTCGCTCGCGACCTTGATCATCGCCGGAAGCGTCTCGTTGGCATCTCCGTTGACCGTCTCCTCCCTCACCATTTCCTCGGGTGGACTCGCCAAGGGCCCGCTCTCGCTCACGGTGAACGGGAACGTGACGTTGGCCGGTGGCTACCTCACATCGACGTTGGGGTCCGTCTCCATCGCGGGAAACGTGAACGTCTCTTCGGCTTCGTCCTACATCGCCTTTGGCTCGGGAACCTGGATCATCTCCGGGAATTGGACGAACGCCTCGACCTCGGTATCTTGGTCCGCAGGATCTGCCGTTGTCACATTCAACGCCACGACGGATCAGATCATGACGTTCGCTGGAGCCAACTTGGCCGGCAACGAATTCGGCACGATCGAGTTTGACAGCGGCTCCTCCACCACCACGTTTACGATGGCCTCGGACGGCCTCGTAGCGCAGACGGTCGCAATACAAGGTGGCCCCGGGACGACCACGTTGACGACGTCGGGCGCGAGTCTCCCGATTCTCGCGAATGCTCTGACGGTGGACGTTGGTGGGGCGCTCACCGCGAACGCGAGCATCCTGACGGTTCGGTCGCTGAGCACACCCGCCGGCGCATTCGCGGCCGGGGCCTCGACCGTCGTCGTCAACATCTCGGGCGGCTCCATCAACGTCACACAGACCCTGCACGACATCGTCGTGCGCCCCGGGATCAGCACGACCTTCGCCTCGAGCATCACCTGGTCGGGGGCGCTGACGCTGACGAGTTCCACGTCCATTTTCGACGGCAATCTGACTTCAAGCGGTCCTGCGGTCCTCAACCTCGGAACCTCCACGCTCTCCATCGCTGGATCATGGGACACCTCCTCGGCGGCGACTCTCGCGTCGATCGACTCTGCGGTGACGTTCACCGGCGGGAGCGGCACAATCACCCTCGGTGCGGGCCAGCGGTTCGCCACATTGACCATCGCCGGGACCGTCGCTCTCGGGTCCGACCTGACCGCGGACACCCTGACGGTGACGAGCTCGAACGTACTGACGATGACGAGCCACCGCATCGCATTCAACAGCCTGACGGTCAACGGGACGATTGCGGACGGACCCGTGAACGCGACCGACCTCTCGGTCACGAACAGTGATACGACCGCTTTGGTCACCATCGCGGGGTTCAGCGAGTGGTCCCGCGGTTCCTCGTACTCCTGGACCCACACCTCCAGCGAATCGTCCCAGACGATCACGTGGACGATCGGCGGAAATGCCGCGGGCATCCCGTACACCGTGACGAAAGACGGCTCGTCGTTTGCAACCGGAACCGTCAACGGCTCCGGTCAGGTCGTCTTCACAATGCTCGGTTCCGACCCCGCCATGCAGGTGACGGTGCACAACCCGATCCCGCCTCCGTGGTGGCAGTCATCCTACATGCTTGCGATCTTCCCCATTGGAATCCTGTTGGGTGTTGCCATGTTCGCGCAACGACAGCGCTGGAGGCCCGCAAAGGCCTTCCTCGTGGACGACAGCGGTCGAATGATCAGGGAATTCACCCTGGACCCGTCTTGCCAGGTCACCTACGACCAGGCGGTGCAGGCAGGCATCTTGGACGCGGTCGACAAGCCGATCAAGGTCGCGAAGTACCACGGCCAGACGGTCCGCGGGGACGCCCTGGGGGTCGTGCTCCTCGCCTACGGACCCGTCACACTCGAGCACGTCGAGTTCGCGCGAGAGATGCTCGTTCAGATTCAGGACAAGTTCGAGGACGCCGTCAAGCAACGCCTCGAAGAGGCGCGGGCCCAAGAGGCCAACGTGGCGACGCAGATGGAGGGCCTCGAGACACGCCGGACGGAAGTCGAGACGCGAGCCGTCGAGGTCGAGTCGATGACCCAGCAGGCACAGGCCGTGCAGACGAAGATCGCCGCGGACACCGAAGCGCTCGAGGCGAAAGAGCAGGACCTCAGACGACGTGAAAACGAGTTGGCGGAAAACCGCGAGGCGGTCGACGAGCGGGCGCGGCAAACGGAAGAGCTCCGAGCCTCCATCGACCGACGCACTGCGGAAATCCAGCAGCAGTCGACCGAGATCGGCGCGAAGTCGGAAGCAGTCCACGCGCGAGAGGAGGCGGCGATCACCCTCGAAGAGACGCTTCGGCAGCGAGACGACGCACTCGTCAAGGGGGAGGCCGGCCTACGAGACGCGATGGAACGCCTCGCCGCCGAGACGGCCACCGTCCAGGGGAGGCTGGACGAGGCCGGGCGCCGCGAGGAATCCCTCGGTCGAGATCAGGAGGAGCTGGCAAGCGGCCGTCAGAAGTTCGAGGCGGATCAGAGAGAGCTCCTCGAGTTCAAACGCTCCATGGACAACCGGGTCGGCGCCGTAGAACAGAGGGAGACCTCGATGGAGCAGTTGTCACAGGACCTCGCGGCGCGGGAGGCTCGCATCGCGCCCGACGAGGCACGACTCGCAGAGCGAACAGATGCACTTGCCCAGAAAGACGCCGAGCTGAACGCCCACGAGGATCGGCTGACGACAAGGACACAGGCGCTCATTGCCCAGGCGGAAGATCAGAGCGCGCGGGAGATGACGCTCAGGGAGGACCGCGTGGTCATCCAGGAAGCGCGGGGTGCGTTCGAGTCGGATCGAAAAGAATTCGAGGAACGCAGAACCCAGTACGACGAGGAATCGCGTCGGCGGGGCGACGACCTCGATGGGCAAGCGAAGACGTTAGGTGAGAGTCAACTCCATCTGGCGCAGGAGAAGGAGGCCTTCGAGGCCGAGCGCACCGAAAAGAGCCAAACGATCCTCTCCCGGGAGATTGAGCTGGAAGCCCGCGAACAGTCCCTCCGAGAGAAGGAGGACGCCGTTCGCGCGCAGGCGGAGGAGAACGCACGTCGCTTCGCGGAACTGACGGCCCAGGACGAATCTCTGGAAATCGAGGCGGCAAAAGCGGACAAGATCCGCAGTGACCTGGATGCTCGGAAGGCGGACCTCACAAACCTTGCAAACGAACTCGAGGGGGAGGGGGCTCGCCTTCGAAACGAGGAGACGAAAGCGGCGGAGGAGCGACGGACCTGGCAGACGACCCTGCAGTCCGAGCAAGCGCTCTTGAAGGACCAGCGGGACACATTCGAGCAAGAGGCTGCCTCCGCGCGAGCCTCGTGGGCGGATCGGATGATGCGGATCGAGGCGCGGGAGGTCGACCTGGAAGAGAAGGAAGAGAAAGTCCGGACCGACGTGGACTGGGTCGCCCGAAGCGACGAGGACCTCAAGCGTCGGGAGAAGACGGTCGAAGAAGCCGGGCAGACGGCTGCCCAGGCGAAAGCGAACGCAGAACGTGTCGCAAAAGAGGCCGAACAACGGTTTCTCGAAATCGAGTCTCGGGAACGGGCCCTCCGCGAAGAGGCGGCGCACGAGGCAATTGAACTCACGAAACATACGGAGGCGTTGAAACAGCTCGAATCGGATTTGAACGCGAAACAAGCCGACTTCGCACAGGAGCGAGCTGCGCAGACCCTGCGACTCCAGGAGACGGAAACGGATCTCCAGATGAAAGCCCGAACCCTGGATGAGAAGGCCCGCGAACTGGCGGAGCGAGAAAGCCGAACCGCGACGATGGAGGAAACGTCCCGCCAGAACGACCTACGCCTTCAGCAGGAGCGCGAGGACGTCCAGGCGACGGCGAAGCAGCTCGAATCCCAGCAACTCGAACTCGCGCAGCTCAAAGACCGCTACGAATCGGAAGCTGCGCACGTCCGCAGCGAGGCGGAGGGCATGCGACAATCCGTCGCGGCCAAGGAGGCAGAACTGCATGCGGAAAGGGAGCGGATCGAACGGGATTCGTCGGCCCTCCAAGATACCCTCGGCGCGAAAGCGAAAGAGATGTCGGTCCGGGAACGATCGCTCACGGCGAGAGAGGCAGAACTTCGAGCCGAGGAACAGGAGCTCGAGGCCCGCGGACGAGAACTCGACTCGAAAGAGCGCCAGGCAGAAGCGCACTTGACCGAGATGTCTGCGCAGGCGATGGCGCTCATCCGGCGAGAACAGGGGCTGGACGCTCGAGGGACCCAGCTCGACGAGACGGTCCGTCGGTTCGAGTCGGAGGCGAAGGAGAAGCGCCGGGAATGGGAATCGCTCCAGACAAGTTTGCGGTCCCAACAGGCGCAATTCACAACGACATCGGAATCTCGCACCGTCGAACTAGCGAAGAAAACCGAAGAACTCGAGGGCCGAGAGCGCATCCAACGAGCGGCGTTCGCCCAGCTCGAGATGGACCGATCCAAACTCGACGCCGAAGCGAAGGCCCAGACGGCCAAGTCGGCGGAAGCGGAGGCCGCTTGGCGACGATCGGAGGCCCGGCTCGCGGAGCTCAAGACAAAGGAAGACGAGCTTCTCCGAGGCCGCCAGTCATTCGAATCGGAGCGTTCCACCTGGTCCGCCCGACGGACCGAGGAGCTGAAGCAACTCGAGGCGACGCGGGATGCAGCCGCCCAGCAGGCCCAGCAGGCGGAGCGACTTGTCGCGGAGTCCCAGCGGCGGGCTCTGGTCGCGGAAGAAGCGGAGCGGGCGTCGAAACGCCAGACGGCCGACCTCGTCGCGCAACAAGCGCGCCTGGAGGGTCGTCGGTCGGAGGCCGAGAAGGCCGAACGTGACGCACAGGGACATCTCGCCCAGCTGCAAGAGGCCTCACAGAAGTTGGCCGTGAAAGACATGCAAATCGCCACCGCCCTCAAGGATATCGAGGCGCGGCAGGGGAAGCTGGCGGCATCGGAGAGAGACCTCGGAGCCCTCCAGACGGAACTACGCTCGAAGAAGTCAGCCCTGGACCAAGAAGCGGCGCGGATCGCCGCATCGTCGGATCAGCTGATGACCCGCCAGAAGGACTTGGAGTCTCGGACGGCGACCCTCGAAGTGAAAGTGACCCAAGCCTCGACGAAGGAACAGGCTCTGGCGACGGAACTCCAACGCGCGGACAACCTCATGGAAGACCTCACGAAGAAGGAGCATGACCTCCGCGCCCGAGACGAGGCCGCGAAAACCTCCGAGAAGTCCCTGACCGCACGCGAGGCGACGCTCGTCGCCCGAGACGCCGAGGTCAGAGACGGAATGCGAAGCCTCGAAAAGCTCCGCAAAGAAATCGACGACCAGCGCGGCGCAGCCGAGGAGGACCGTCGGACCGCGACGACGACCCGTGAAGAGGCGGAGTCGACCAAGAGGGATGCGGACAAGATCCGCGCCCAAGCCAACGAGATGCAGGCGGAGGTCAATAAGAACCTCCGGTTCCTCCAGAAGAAAGCGCTCGATGTCTTGGATCAGGAGGAGAAAATCCGGGCTCGCGTCGCGACGATCGAAGGGCAGGAGAAGTCTCTCGACACGAGGGGAGAGATCCTCGAAGGGAAGGAACGCGCGCTGGAGGCAGACCAAGCCGCGCTCGATGCCAAGATCGGGAAGCTTCAAGCCGAGGTCGACCGACTTCGCGCGCGCCTCACGGACACGGAGAAATCCGGAGGCCCAACGACCGCCGCGATGGAGGAGTGGAAGAAGGATGTCGAGAACCGCGTGAAAATCATCCAGAAGAAGGCGATGGACCTGTTGGACCGCGAGGAAAAGCTCCGGAAGAAGGAGGAGGAGCTTCGCGCGCTCGCGAGCCAACTCGGCGTGAATCCGTGACGGATGTCGAACCCGACCCGGACGCGACATCGATCGCACAGGGCGTCAGCGCGCGGCCTTGCGGATCGCCTGGTCGAAATCCTCGACCAGATCGTCGGTATCCTCGAGGCCCACACTCACCCGCACGAGCCCTTCGGTAATCCCGCTCGTTGCTCGCTCCGACTCCGTCAGGGGACCGTGGGTCATGGAGGCGGGGTGTTGCACGAGCGTTTCCGTCCCGCCGAGGCTGACGGCCAGCGTGGCCACCTTCACGGATTCCACGAACCGTCGGCCCGCGCGATGGCCTCCCTTGAGCTCGAAGCTCAGCATCGCGCCGAAGCCGGACATCTGCCTGCGCGCGAGGGCGTGTTGCGGGAACGACTTGAGGCCCGGATAGTGGACGGCGCCAACGGCCCGGTGATTTTCTAGCGACTCGGCAAGTGCTTGGGCACTCGCGCCTTGGGCTTGCATGCGGATCGGGAGCGTCTTCAGACCGCGTCGAACCAAGAACCCCTCGAACGGGCCGAGCGCAGGTCCCAACATCTTGTACGTGAACCAGATTCGGTCGAATAGGCGAGGGCTCGCCGTGATGACGGCACCCGCCACGACATCGCTGTGTCCACCCAGGTACTTCGTCGCGCTATGGAGCACCGCGTCGACCCCGAGCTCGATGGGACGTTGATTGATCGGCGATGCAAACGTGTTGTCCGCGAGGGTCGTGGCACGGACGGTTTTTGCGGCGTCGACCGCTTCGCGAATGTCCGTAATCATCATCGTGGGGTTCGCCGGGGTCTCGATGTAGACCAACCGGGTGTCGCTCCGGACCGCCTCTTTCCAAGCCCCCGCCGTCCGAGGGTCGACGAAACTCGTCGACACACCGAACCGGGGCAGGAGACGTGTGAAAATTTCCGTCGTCGCGGCATAGAGGCTCGCTCCCGCAACGACGTGATCACCGGAGTCCACGCATGCGAGGATCGCCGACGCGATCGCGCCCATCCCCGATCCGGTCACGAGGGCACGGACGCCGCTCTCGAGGTCGGCGAGAGCCTCTTCCAGTTCGCGCAGGGTCGGATTCCCCCACCGAGTGTAGTATGCCTCCGGCGCCGTCGCCCTCGCAAACTCGGCGCCTTGGCGCGCGGACTCCAGAGCCCACGTCGAACTCGCGTAGATCGGTGTGACGATGGGACCCCTCCTCTTCCCGCGGCGGCCGTGGACCGCACGCGTCCGAGGTCCGAGGTGCTTTCCCACGAGCCGGGCACGGCGCGTTCGCCGAAATAGATTTCGAAGCCCGGAGAAAACAAGAGGCCAACGAGGCCGAAGCGACGCGCGCATCGCGCGATCGAAGTTAAACCGGAAAGGTCAAAAAGGGGGGGTGTATAACAACCTTCCGCCCGGTCGTTGTCTCACGGCCGGGCGACTATGCCTACGGAGGCAACCAGATGTCGCGTGAGGTGGATTTCGCCGCGAAACCGATCGACCCCGACTTCATGAACAAGCCGGATGAGTACCCCGAAACAGGGACCCACTTCGACCACAAGGTCTTTGCCGAGGGCATCGCGCGGCCCGATGCCGACGGGAACCCGTATCCAACGAAACTCGGGATCCACGGTCTCCACGTGGCCGTCGACTTCGACGGCTGCGTCGCCGACGGCGTCTGCATGGACGTCTGCCCGGTCGACGTCTTCGAGTGGCTTCTCGCCCCAGGCAAGAAAGGGACAGGGAACGACAAAATCATTGAGAAAGGCGGCGAGGAGTGGGACAAGTATCGATGCGACAAGTCCGACATGATCCGGGAGTCGGACTGCATCGACTGCATGGCGTGCGAGACCGCCTGCCCGACGAAGGTCATCAAGATCAACCCGTAGCGCCTCCTTCGATCGATCGCGCGACGCGAGGGCCTGTCTTGCGGTTCGAACCCACCCAATAGTTATCTATAACAGCGTTATACAAGCAGCGAAACGGGTGCCTCGTTGACCGATGTGCTCTACGCTGGGTTTCTCGGTCTAGTCGCAGGGCTGGTTCCAGTCTACATCGGTCTGGCTCCGTTGTGGATCTTCAAGCGGCTCTCGGTCGGATGGAGGACCGCGCTCGTAAGTTTCTCGGCCGGCATCCTGCTGTTTCTGTTCGCCGACGTTACGCATGAGGCGGTAGAACTCTCGGCGACGGCCGGGAGCACGCCGGCGCTGTTCGCGTTGGGCCTGGGGCTGGGCCTCCTCGGACCCGTGGCGATTACCCACATCCGGCGGAGGAAGATGGCGTCGCAAACCCAGGCGCCGCCATCGGACGCACCATCGAAGCCGATCGTCAGCGCGAAACTCTTCACAGCCCAAATGATCGCCTTGGGCATCGGGCTTCACAACCTGGGGGAGGGACTTGCGATCGGAGCGGCCTATGCAGCGGGGGTGTTCGGCCTCACGAACCTCCTCGTCATCGGGTTCGCCCTCCACAATTCCACCGAGGGGCTGGGAATCTCGGGTCCGATCGCGTCCACCAACAGGGGTGCCCGGGACCCGCTCATCCTCGGATTCCTTGCGGGGTCCCCGACCATCCTCGGCAGCATGATTGGGTCCCTCGCCTACTCCCCCGCGCTCGGGACTCTGTTTTTCTCGGCTGCCGCGGGCGCGTTGCTCTACGTGATTGTCGAGCTCGTCAAGGTCACTTCCACGCCGGAACCCAGCAAGCTCGTTTTCGTTGGAATCGTGATCGGCATGGTCCTGATGTTCGGGACCGGCCTTCTGGTCCGGTAAGTCAGCGGGGGATCCCGACCGAGGGGCAATTCACAGGAGATCCTCGTTCATCGAGCCGCTGCGGTACCCGCGAAGATCGACCGTCACGTACACGAACCCGGCATTGCGGACCGCCTCCACCACTTTCTCGGCCATCGCGGTCTCGGATATTCGCGGAAGATCCTCCCGGGGTACCTCGATCCGCGCAATCCCATCGTGGGCCCGCACGCGCACGACACGGAAGCCCAACGCCCGGATCGCGACCTCCGCCGCCTCGACACGCTGCAGTTTCTCCAATGTAATCACCTCGCCGTACGCAATTCGAGAGGACAGACACGCGTTGCTCGGCTTGTCGAAAAAGCTGAGGTGCAGCTCGCGGGCGAGCGTTCGCACATCCTGCTTCGTGAACCCGAATTCGACCAGCGGATGCCAGAAACCGGCCTCGTTCATCGCCTGGATCCCAGGGCGGTGGTCGCCCAGATCCGAGACGTTGACGCCATCCGCGATTGCCGCGAACCCCATCTCCGCCGCCAGGGGCCTTAACGCCGCCCCGAGCTCTTGGCGGCAGAAGTAGCATCGGTTGGCCGGATTCGCGACGTAGCGATCGTTGGCCAGCTCGGAAACGCGGACCGTCTCGAGGCGAATCCCGATCTCCGCGGCTTCGGAGACCGCCTCGTCGAGCTCCCAACGGGCCAGAGACTCCGCGTCCGCGAGGACCGCAATGGCATTGTCTCCGAGCGCATCGTGCGCCACGCGTGCAACGAGGCCGCTGTCGACTCCTCCAGAGAAAGCGACGAGGACGCGGCCCCGGGACCGCATCGCGGCGGCCATGCGATCGTGCGCATCCCGCAGGTCGAACGAGCGACTCGCGGTCTCCATCGGCTGATCGAACGCGGCATCGGGGATAAAGCCATCGCGCGTGACAAAACGTAATGGCCCTCATCGAGATGACGACGCGTGCGCCCGGCCTTCCTCGAATGCACCGCGTGCTCGAAGCACCACGCGCTGCGGCTCCTCAACACCTGCGATTGCGGCGCTCCTTTGTTTGCCCGCTACGAATGGGAGGACATCCGCCGCGAGGACCTGCTTCCTCGGGGGGATCTCTGGCGATACGCGCCGCTTCTCCCGTTAGAGCCTGCGGAGATCCGATCGCGCGGCGAAGGAGGAACGCCCCTTCACCAACTCGAGCGGATCGGCTCCGGAGGCCGAGTCGCGCGTCTCAAGGTCGCTTCGTTACACGTCAAGGACGAAGGACTCAATCCGACTCGCACGTTCAAGGCGCGCGGCATGGCGGTCGCAGTGCCGATGGCCTGTGCCTTGGGGGCGACGAGCTTGGCCGTCCCGACCGCCGGGAACGCAGGTGCCGCGTTGGCAGCGTATGCCGCGACTTATGGAGCGCGCGCAATCGTCCTCATGGCGAGCGACGGTCCCACGCATCAAGCCCGCGATGCTCTTGCATTCGGAGCGGAGGTCCTCCGGGTCGACGAGAACATTACGGACGCCGCGCGGATCGTGGCCGAACTCTCGACCGCGACGGAACTGTTCAGCGTCGCCACGTTGCGGGAACCCTACCGAGTCGAGGGAAAGAAGACAATGCTCTTCGAAATCTGGGAGGCCCTCGGCGGCATGCCAGACTGGATTCTCTTCCCGACGGGAGGCGGGACTGGAATCGTGGGGATGTGGAAGGCCCTTCACGAACTGCGCGATCTCGGCTGGTACGACGGCACGTGGCCGCGTTTCGGCGTCGTTCAAGCGGAGGGATGCGCGCCGCTGGTGAAGGCCTGGAAAGCCGGCCGCGAGACCGCAGAGCCGTGGCCCAAGCCTCGGACGGCGGCGGCCGGGCTTCGCGTTCCTGCGACCCTCGCCGACCGAATCGTCCTCCGGGCGATTCGCGAGACCCGCGGGGCGGCCGTCGCGGTCACAGACGAGGCGATGAAAGTCGCCGCTTTGAACCTCGCCGTGCTCGAAGGAATCAGCGCGTGCCTTGAGGGAGCGGCTACCCTCGCCGGCCTCCGGCGCTTCTACGACGAGGGCACGATCACCCCGGAGGACCGGGTCGTCCTGGTGAACACGGGAGCGTCGGATAGTGGCACCGTCTCTCCGGTGGAAATCCCAGAAGTAAAGACGGCAAGCCAGGTCCAGACGTACCTCGGGCTCACGTCACGTGCCTCTTGACTTCCTCGAGGATTCTCTGGTGATCCGGCGGGACTTTCGGATCTTCCGTGACCCACTTGTACCGGATGACCCCGTCGGCATCGAGCACGAACACGGATCGCTTCGTCACGCCGTGAAGGCCGAACCCTCCGAAGCGCTCGTAGAGCACCCCGTACGCGGTGCTGACCGTCTTGTTCCAATCGCTGAGCAACGGATAGTTGAGGCGGTTCTGTTCCTTGAAGACCCGATGGCTGTGGTGGCTGTCCGTGCTGATCCCGAACACCTTCGCACCCCACTTCTGAAGGTCTCCCATCGAGTCGCGCATCGCGCAGAGCTGGCCCTGGCACACATTCGTGAAGTCCCAGACGTAGAACGACAGGATCACGGGGCCTCCGCCGAGCTCCTTCGAGAGGGTGACCGGCTTTCCTTCGTCACTCAGCACCGTGAAATCCGGCGCCTTCTGGCCGACCTCCACCATCCGCGCACCCCGGCCGCCGAGAGACCCGCGAGGGATAACCCTTTCGCTTTCGACACTCCGCGAAGCCGCGTTGGCGGCGGAACGGAATGTATATCTAACGGGTGGAGCCCATTCAGGGCCTCGCCTGTCCAGAGGAATTGCTGAACCAGACCAAACTCATCGATCGGGGGAACGAGGGTAGGGGGAAGGAATGGCGAAGTATGTGCTCGCCGCAGACTACACCCTGATGACGGACTACCGCAACGTCCCTCTGGCCACGTTCTTCAGCTGCATTCCAACGGATTATTGGCAGTCCCGCCTCGTGTTCCGCATCCTGGCCGACCAGCCGAAGCTCGACGCGGACGGCCGGCCGATCCGAGTGCCGTACGGTCTCCGGAAAGTGGAAGCCTCCCTCGTCCGAGCGTTCGGGCGCGATGATGTCGTCATCGCCGACCCTCGGGACGTCGACCGCTACATCGACGACGAGACCGAGGTCGTCGGACTGCACTCGATGGATCCTCTCGGCCTCGGTCCCGTGAGCATGTCCTTCACGATGGGCGGGGTCCTCACGCCGTACACGAAGGCGATGTTCCTCGAGCTCGCCAAGCGCGTGCAGCGGCCGAACCGGAAGTACAAAGTCGTCCTCGGAGGGCCGGGCGCCTGGCATTTCGACTACCGACAGGAGATGCAAGAATCCCTCGGGATCGACCACATCGTCCACGGCGAGGTCGACCATCTGGTCCCGGAGATTTTCGATCGGATCGTCAACGATTCGGCTCCCCCGGTCATGCGCTTCACGAACGCGACGGCTCCCACGGTCGACCAGATCCCGAAAATCCTGGGCCCGACGATGCACGCGATGAACGAGGTCATGCGAGGATGCGGCCGAGGCTGCGAATTCTGCGAAGTCACCTTGCGCCGGCCCCGATACTTCCCGCTCGATTACATCGGTGACGAGATCGCGGTGAACACGAAGATCGGCCAATCGTCGATCCAGCTCCACTCGGACGATATCTTCCTGTACAACCTCGAGAACTGGAAGACGATGGAGCCGAACGAGGATGCGGTGAAGGATCTCTTCCGGTTCGTGATGGCCCAGCCCGGCGTCTCCCATTGCTATCCGACGCACGGGACGGTCAGTGCGGCGGTCACCAACCCGGGGCTCATCCGGGACATCTCGGAAATCGTCCGCGCCGGCCCGAACAAATGGGTCGGCATCCAGAGTGGAATCGAGACGGGGAGTCCGGCGCTCTCCCGGGCGGTACTGCACCGGAAGGCCGCTCCGTTCAGGGCCGAAGAGTGGCCGGACCTCGTCGTGGAAGGCACACAGATCCTGAACCGCAACTACTGGTATCCCGCGTTCACGATCATCCTCGGTCTGCCGGGTGAGACGCCGGAGGATGCGTGGATGACGGTGGACCTCCTCGACCGGATGGAGCAGATTCCGAACAGCCACTTCATCACGGCGCCGCTCACGTTCGTGCCGATCGGCGTGTTGCGGGGCGAGGAGTTCTACAACATCGACGAAATGATTGACGAGTCGCGCTTCAACGTGGCATACCGCGCATGGCGCCACGTCCTCCTGGAGATCGACCAGGACCTTTGGCAGCTCACTCGCCTCCCGCCCCCGACGAGAGCCCTCGTGGTCGCCACGGGACGAATCGGCGGCCGATACATCCTCGGGATCATGCATCGATATGCGAGGCGAATGGGCTTCCGAATCCGAGCGCCGGCAAAGACGCGCCGCCAGGCAGAAGGCCACACGCTCAGCTTCCCGGCCGCCTGAGTCCCGACGCCGACAGAGCCCGGTTGTGTCGCGAGTGATGTCAGCCCACCTCGCCCGAAAGGATTGCGCACATCCTACGTGTTCAACTTCCGTTCGTGACCCACGCCCGGTATTGCTTCGCCTTCGCCTCGGCGCCTTCCTCTCCCATGATTGAAGGAAGCGTCCGCTCTCGCAATAGATCGACGATCTTCTCCAGATCGGCTTCCGTCAGACTTGTCAGGTCCGTCCGCACGTCACGGACCCGCTTGCGGAGCATCGCGAGCGCCATGTCTCCCCAGATGGCCCGCATATCGGCCTCGACGAGCTCGTATGCCGCCTTCACACCCACGTCTCACGCTTCGGCCGGCATCTGATGGGCGCTGAGCCACGCACTGTATCCGATGTAGAACAAGACGACGAGCGCGAGGACGAGGAACGCGTCGGGCAGGATCGTGTCGGCGAGGAGAATCCGCAACCCCGCGCTCGGGCTCAGTGCAATTCCGACCGCGGCGAGGCCGATGCTCAGCCGATACAGGAGCCCGCCTCGCATCATCCGGACGCCCCGGTGTGCGACGAGGAATCCGCCCTGGACGCCGCACGAGATGCTCAGCACGAGTACGATGAATTGCTCTGCGGAGACGGCCATCGAACCGACCGTCCATTCATTGCGGACCGATACGCCTTAGGTCTACGCCCTCTAGATTCATGGCGAGAATAATTCAGCCCTCGAGGCGAGCGGTCACGGACTGGCCTCCCACTTGGACGAAATCGATCGACCGGTAGAGAGCGATGGCGGGGTCGTTGCCGACCGTGACGTAGAGCGCGAGTCGCCGTTCATCGCGACCCGCGAGCCGCCCCATCGCCGTTTCGAGCAACGCCCGCCCGAGCCCGCGCCCGCGGCGCTCCTTCGCCACGCCGAGCTCGGCGACGAGCGGCATGCCCATCCAGTGCGTGATCAGGATCGCGCCCACGATCCGGTCGCCCTCCAGGGCGACGTGGGACGCGTCCGGCATGAACTGACCGGAATCGCCTTTGAAGAGCCCCGCCACATAGCCGCGCCACTCCCCCTCGGGCCCCGTGTGGATGCCATACGCCTGCTCCATGTGTCCCTCGTACACATCCATGAGGAACTTCGTGAGGCCGAGGACTTCGTCTTCCTCCGGGGGCTGCAGCTTCACGTTGATGGGCGCGGCGTTCCGCTTCGTCGGGCCTTCCATCCGCATCCGTGCAAACACCCGCCGAAAGCCGAGCGACGCGAATGCGGATTCGTAGATGTCCTCGAAGTGCGCGGTGATCGACGTCGCGCCACCGGCCCTGAGGAGGTCCATCGCCTTCAATAGGGCCGCCGCAGCTTCCTCGCGATTTGTTGGGTCCATCGAGAACCCCGAGATCTCGGCGGGGCCCAACCGGACGGTGCCGATGATCCGGCCATCTTTCTTGACCGAGAAGTGGGACCGCTGTTCCTCCGGAGGGAGGGCGAGGTAGCGATCGAGGTGGATCTGAAGGTCGCTCGTCGGAAGATCCGTGCGGCCGGAGACGAAGGTCCGCCAGTAGGCGTGGGCCTCCGTCGTCTGCAAGGGCTCCAAGCTCACCGGCACACTGCCCGCGAGGGATTCGCGAGACATCAAGGTTCGCGCCGCGGAGATTTTATCCGGGAGGAGGCCCTTCGACGCGACGGATGGATTTCGCGCTCACGGAGACCCAAGAGATCACGCGCAAGTCGGTCCGCGATTTCGCGGAGCAAGAGATCATCCCGCAATCCGCCGCCTTCGACGAGAGCCAGGAATTCCCGCACGCGTGGGCCAAGAAGATGGGTGAGCTCGGGCTCCTGGGCGTCTTCGTCCCGGAGAAGTACGGCGGCGCGGGACTCGACACCGTGTGCTATGCGATTACGATCGAAGAACTCTCTCGCGGCGATGCGAGCGCGGGGGTGATCGCGGCCGTGTGCAACGGCCTCGTCTGTGAGCCGCTCCTTCACTATGGGACCGAAGAGCAAAAGCGAAAGTTTCTCGAGCCCGTGGCTCGGGGCGAATGGCTAGGCGCATACGCTCTCACGGAACCCGGCAGCGGCTCCGACGCGGCTGCGATGCGGACCACCGCGACCCTCGAGCGGGACGAGTGGGTCTTGCGGGGAATGAAGACATTCGCGACGAACGCGTCCGTCGCCAAGATCGTCGTCGTCTACGCCCGGACGGGCCCGAAGAAACACGAGATCTCCGCGTTCGTCTTGCCGACCGATGCGAAAGGTTTCTCCGTCCTGAAGAAGGAGAACAAGATGGGGATTCGCGCGAGCGACACGGTCACCCTCGGCTTCGATGGCTGTCGCATCCCGAAGGACAATCTGTTGGGAGAACTGCACAAAGGCTTCACAATCGCGATGGCAACTCTCGACGGTGGCCGGATTGGCATCGCGGCCCAGGCCCTCGGGATCGCCCAGCGGGCCCTCGAGGAATCCACCAAGTACGCGAGGGAACGACAGGCGTTCGGCCAGAAGATTGCGGATTTCCAAGCGATTCAATGGAAGCTTGCGGACATGGCGACGGAGATTGATGCAGCCCGCTTGCTAACCTATCGCGCCGCGCACTTGGAGGATCTTGGGCGGCGGCACACGTACGAATCGAGCGTCGCGAAACTCTTCGCGTCGGAGGCGGCGCACCGAGCCGTCGACGCCGCCGTTCAAATCCACGGCGGGTACGGATTCGTCAAAGACTACGTCGTGGAGAAGCTGTATCGAGATCAACGTGTCACGGAGATTTATGAAGGGACGTCGGAGATCCAGCGACTCGTCATTGCCCGCTCGATCCTCGGCGGCTGAGGACTCGTCAAAGCACCTGATCTTCGAAGGAATCGCATCTCCACGGAGAACCATTTATGGCTGAGCGGCTTTCGTGCAGCGATGGCCACGCACGTTCTCTACATGGAGGAGCGACGCGGACAGGAACCGGACCCATGCTATGCGCAGGAGTTCGACGCCCGGATTCAGGAACGCGGTCCTGATTTCGTCGTCCTTGACCAGACCCTCTTCTATGCAGAGGGAGGCGGACAGCCCGACGACACCGGGACTCTTCGATGGGCGGACGGGGAAGCTCACGTCCTCCGGGTCACGAAGGAGAAGGGCGTGGTCAAGCACCATGTCGATCGCATGCCGACCGCGGATGCGGTCCACGGCGTGATCGACTGGGATCGACGGTACAAGCACATGCGGATGCACACTTCCCAACACCTCATGTCCGGGCTCGTATTCCGAACCTACGGGGCGAGGACCGTCGGCAACCAGATACACATGGACTACAGCCGCGTGGACTTCCAACCGGCGAACTTTACGCCGGAGGATCTGAAACGAATCGAGGCGGATTGCAACCGAGTCATCGCTTCGTCGCAGGACGTCCGCATCTTCGAGGAGGACCGCGTCGTCGTGCAAAACAAGATCGAAGATCGCGCCCTGCTGGATCTCATCCCGCAATCCGTGCGGCGCCTGCGGATCATCGAAATCGGGAGTGCGGACTTCTGCCCCTGCGGCGGCACGCATCTGAAGAACGTCTCCGAGATCGGAACCGTCCACATCTTGGAGAAGCGGTCGAAAGGGAAGGAAACGGACCGCATCGTGTACGAGCTCCTCGCCGGGTAAGCGGGCCGGCACATTGGAACCGGGAGCGAGTGCTTATGGACTGCTAGCCCCTTGATTGGCAGGGCCATGAAGGCCGGGATCGTCGGGGTCGGGAAGGTCGGCGGTGCGGTCGCGTTCGCCCTCGCGCGTGAAGGTCAGTGGGACGAACTCGTCTTGGTCGATGCAGAGCCGGACCTCGCCTGGGCTCAGGCCGAGGATATCCGCCACGGCTTGCGCGTGTCCACCCAGCCCACCGTCCGCGTGGGCAAGATCGAGGATCTCGGGGATTGCGATGTCGTCGTCTTGTCGGCCGGACAAGGGCGAAAGCCTGAGATGACGCGGCTCGACCTCCTGCATGCGAACGCCGGACTGGTCGCGAAACTGAGCCGAGACATCGCCCGCGCGGCGCGGCGGGCGAGCCTCGTGGTGTTGACGAACCCGATGGACGTCATGACGACGATCGCGTGGCAGTCGACCGGATGGCCTCGGACCCGTGTGCTGGGCTCCGGCACGCTTCTGGATTCGCAGCGGTTCCGGATGATCCTCGCGGACCACCTGAACGTCCCTTCGGTCAAAGTCTCCGCAACGGTCCTAGGCGAGCACGGCGAGCGAGTCGTCCCCGTGTTCAGCCGCGCCAAGGTAGGCGGGCGGCGGCCGACGGTCTCGGCGAAGGACAAGGAAGAAATCACTCGGCGGATCCGCGACGTGAGCACGCGCATCATCGCGGCGAAGGGCGGCACGGCGTTCGGCCCTGCCGGCGCGACCGTGGAGCTCGTGCACGCGCTGATTGGCTCAAGGCCTCGGGTCGTGCCATGCTCTGTCGTCCTCGAAGGAGAATACGGGGTCCATGGCGTCGCGATCGGTGTCCCCGCGGTCCTGGGTACGGGGCGCGTCCTCGCCCTGGAGGAATGGCCCCTGGCCGACGACGAGCAGGCCGCGTTCGAGGAGGCGGCACGCGATCTGAAGGCTTTCGCCGACGACGCTGAGGTCCTTCTCAAAGGCAACCCTCGACCGTCCTCTTGAGAGGAGGATTGGCAGCCGTCACGCCTCGACGGCCTTCGTCCCGTCCCAGAGCTTCCGTTTCCCTTTCTCCGCGGCCGGGATGAGGAGGTCACGCTTCGATTTCGTCGGGATGATGAAGTACTCCTCGGTCTTCCCGGATTCGGAAAAGAGGACGAGCTTCACCTTGCCTCCCTCCATGGGTTGGCCTGTCTCCGGATCGAGGTAGTTGTACCGAACATAGCGGCCTCGGTCGATGAGGGACCGAACCTCAATCTCGCCTCGCTTCGTCCGCGTAAGGACCTCTTCCGGGAACGTCGTCATGGCCTTCGCGGGGGCAACGGGGGAAGGTCCGAAGAACGTAGCGACGCGCTCCCTCGACCGACGGACCGGTCGTTTCGCGGAATGATTTTCAGCGATCCGAGGCTAACTGATTCTCACCGGCTGAAGGTCGTGTGGGAACTCTTATGGAACCCCGCCTACCCTCCGGACCGAAACCATGTCCCACAGCTACGAGACGGGAAGGGGAGCCATGGCCGAGCTCGGCGCGAAGCAGCCTCACGAGCTGCTCTTGATGCTGGGCGGCCTCTTGGCCCTCCTCCTGACCCTCGCGACTTATGGGATCCAGTGGCTGACGACGGGAATCCCACAGAACCAGTATGCCACCGTGACGACGGCCGTCATCATCAACGTCGTCCTCGGTGGAGCCCTGTGGGCCTCCTCGGCGATTACGCGGAAGAACCTGATGAACGGAGCCATCGTCGCGGGTGTGATCAGCATCATCCTGATCTACTTCGGCGGTCGGCCCGGCCAGATCGGTGGCATCGTCGGGATCCTCGGCGCAATCCTCGCGGCGGCGAAACCGTACCTCCCCTGGTCCCGGCGCGACTAGGCCGGCATTCTCGGCCTAGCCCTTCGAAGCTCCACTAGCGGAGCCCTTCCCCTTTTTGACCTTCTTTATTTTCAAGACTCGCATCGAGTTCCTCGGCTGAGGCTTCCAAGTTGGCACGTATCCTCCTCAAGGAACCGGAGAACGGTGAGAAATTGAGGTCGTGCTTGGCCGATTCTAATAGTTGATTCTCACCGACTGTTAACCGGGTCGGAAGCCATATCCTCCCGATGGCGCGTGGGCCGCCGACATGACCCAAAGCTACGAGACAGGAAAGCAAGCCATGGCCGAGCTCGGCGCGAAGCAGCCTCACGAGCTGCTCCTCATGCTGGGCGGCGTCTTGGCAATCCTCCTGTCGGTGGCCATATACGGGATCCAGGCGGCAAACCAAGGAATTCCGCAGAGCCAATACGGCGCGGTCGCGACGACGATCGTCATCAACGTCGTCCTCGGCGGGGCCCTCTGGGCGTCCGCGGCGATCACGCGGAAGAACCTGATGAACGGCGCGATCGTGGCGGGCGTGATCAGCCTCGTGCTGATCTACTTCGGAGGCCAACCCGGCACGATTGGCGGCGTCGTCGGGATCCTTGGGGCAATCCTCGCCGCAGCGAAGCCATACCTGCCCTGGACGAAGCACGAGTAGGCCACCGGAAATCTCCCGTTCACGCCGCGCGGACGCGCGGCGTATTCTCCTTCGACGAGATGCAATCAGAGGATGGATGCCTGACCTTCTCGTTTGAATAGGGTCTCACCTGCGAGCTCAATCTTCTCGATCTTGTAGTATGGCAGACGAGCCGTCGAGGTGGTGAAGTAGCGACGCTCGAGCTCCACAATCTGCGATCCGCGAATCAACCGATACCTTTCGGGGCGTGTCCGATCCCGGTAGAACACGTTGACGTCCACGAGGCGGTTCGGCTGGCGCCATCGCAGTTCGTTCAGAATCTCGCGGGCGGTGCGCCTCACGGTCCATCATCGCGCACCGAGGTCATCGCTTTCGCGGCACAAAGACCATATCGGGCCGACCGGTTGCGAGGACGATGGACTACCCGCCGCGCGTACGGGCCGTCCTCGACCGCGCGAACGCCACCCATGGCGACTGGGTGGTCGTTCATGCGAAGGGCGAACGCTACGAGGGCACGGTCATGCCGCACCACGGGTTCAGCGGCGAGGACATCCTCACGTTGAAGCTCCCAAACGGGTACAATATCGGAATCGCCGTCGGGGATATCGAGTCCGTTGAGGTGACGGCGAAACAAGCGGGCATCGGAGGCGAACGGCACCTCCCTCCGCCGACCAAAGACAAGCCCACCGTGGCGGTGCTCGGCACGGGCGGGACGATTGCGTCCTACGTCGACTATCGGACCGGCGCGGTCCATCCCGCCGTCACCGCGGAAGAACTCGTGTTCAGCGTGCCGGAACTGCTGGACGTCTGCAACGTCCGCGCTCGGGTGATTTACAGCGTCTACAGCGAGGACATGAAGCCGGAGAACTGGCAGCGTCTCGCGCGCGAGGCGGCGAAGGAAATCGAATCGGGGGCCGCCGGCGTCGTCATCCCGCACGGCACCGACACGTTGCACTTCACCACCGCGGCGCTCTCCTTCATGCTGCGTGACCTCACGGCCCCCGTCGTCGTGGTCGGTGCGCAACGGTCGAGCGACCGGCCCTCCTCCGACGCGGCGATGAACCTCCTCAGCGCGGCCCGCGTCGCGACCGCCGATCTCGGCGAAGTCGTCGCAGTCATGCACGGAGAGACGAGCGATTCGTTCGGCCTGATCCATCGAGGAACGAAGGTCCGCAAGATGCACTCGTCGCGCCGCGACGCGTTCCGGTCCTTGAACGCCACGCCAATTGGCCGCGTTCACCCGGACGGCCGGGTTGAACTCACGGAACGCGTCCTCCCGCGGAGCAAAGGGCCGACGAAAGTGGACGACGCCCTGGACCTGAAGGTCGCACTCGTCTACTTCTATCCAGGCCAGCGAGCGTCTGAACTCGAGGCGACCCTCGCGGGCGTCCACGGCGCCGTGATCACAGGGACCGGGCTAGGCCACGTCTCCCACGACTTAATCCCGATCCTGCACCGGGCGGTCCGGGACGGTGTGGAGGTGGTCATGGCGACCCAGACGCTCCAGGGCCGCGTGAACATGCGGGTGTACGACACGGGACGGGATCTGATGAAGGCCGGGGTGATCAGCGCGGAGGACATGACCCCGGAGACGGCGTATGTGAAGCTCATGTGGGTCCTCGGTCACACCCGCGAACCTCCGGAGGTCGCTCGCGCGATGGCGACGAACGTCGCGGGGGAAATCAATCCGAGGATCGGCCTCGACGAGTTCGCGGAGTGAGTGCGGCCGGAGCGGGCTCGTTAAGCTTATCCTGCCCGTGAGGTTGGTCGACTCAGATGAAGATCGATCAGGTCGGGGAGGTCGGCGTCGTCCTGACCGAAGCGAATGAGCCCGTCCTCCATGGCGGCGACCAGATCATCGGGTACCGATCCCTCAAGTACGTCATCTTCAAGCCCGTGGCATTCGCAAAGAAGACGCTCGTCGGGCAACGCGAAGGATGGGTGTGGCAGACCCGCCGACGAGTCCTCCTCCTCGACATGGAATGGCTCGACCTCCCGGGAGGCAAGAAAGGGAAGCGCTACCACGAGATTCCGCTCGAGGAGACGATCGATGTCGTCCCGAAGCGTAGGCGGGTGCTCCTCGTCACGGAAGACAAGGAACATGGCAAGGTCGTCTTCGAATTCCGGCCGTTCGGTGCGGCGTCTCGATTGCTTGCGTGGCTCAAGAAGGAGAAGGAGCACCGCCGGCAGAGGGAGGAAGGGACGCTGCGTTCTCCGTACCGAGAAGAAGATCGCTAGCGACCAGGCGTCTGCTTCGTCGGCGGCGACTGTGGCGGCGGTGGCATCCGTGGAGGCGGCTGGATGGCCTGCGCCTGCTGCATCCGCTGAGCGGCCTCTCGGGCCTCGCGGCGGGCGCGCTGCTTCCTCTTCAGCCGTCGCGTGTAGAGGAGGGAGCCGATGAACGCGAAGCCGACGATGAACAATGCGCCCGCTTGGGCCGGACGATCGTTGCCGTAGAACAGGCCGAGGAAGAGGAGGACCAGAACCCAGAAGACGATGTACCCGGCGATTCGCCGCTTCGCGAAATCGAAGACCCGGCCCATGCCTCTCGCCTGTATCGGCAGAGGCCAAGAACCCATCGCTCTCAGTCGCGACCTTGCGACGATTCCAAAAGTACATCGCCCGCCGTCGCGTAGGCAGAGGCGATCCTCATGTCCGCCCTCGATGAGTACGAACGCGTCTGGGACATGTTCCTGGAGACGCATCGCCAAACGCACGGGGAGAACCATGTGCCAACCCGAGACTTCAATTGCTGCGGCGAATACGCCATCCTCATGGCGCTCCGCGCGGCTTCGTCCCTGAAGCCCGATTACCCGGAGCGGCTCCTGCTCCGGATGGCGGCGATGCCGGAGCTCGACCGCGACTTCTACGTGAAAAACCTCCTGTCCACGGACGGCGAACCGGAGCCTTCGGATCCCGAGCCCCTTCGTGAGTACCGCGCGAGCCGGCGGTATCACATCTTGTGGTCCGAGCTGAAAGAAGCAGCCGCGAGGATCGCGGAGCTCGAGCAAGAACTCGAACGAGCGGGGGTCCGGAACGCGGGACTCGAGGAGACGCTCCAGAAGGCCGGCATTCCGGCACCGTCTTCGGGGAAGGCTTAATCCCGGCGCCTGGACTTCCTGAGCCGATGGACTACCGAGCGCTGGGCCTGAAGGTCGGGCTCGAGCTCCACCAGCAGCTCGCGACACGGAAGTTGTTCTGCGAATGTGAATCCGTCCTCGTTGAGGAACCAGGGGGCATTCGATTCCGCCGCCGGTTGCGGCCGACGCAGTCCGAGATGGGCGAGATCGACGCGGCCGCGCTCGAGGAAGCGAAGCGCCGCCTCACGTTCGTATACGAAGCCACCCCGAATTCGTGCCTCGTCGAGGCGGACGAGGAGCCGCCGCACCCGCCGAACCCCGAAGCACTGGACATCACGCTCGAAATCGCCCTCCTGCTCGATGCGAAGCCAGTCCACGAGGTCGACTTCATGCGCAAGATCGTGATCGACGGATCGAACACATCGGGGTTCCAGCGGTCCGGGCTCGTCGCCCTGGACGGACGCCTCGAGGTCAATGGAAAGAGCATCGGAGTCCCGACGATCCTCCTCGAGGAAGACGCCGCGCGCAAGCTGGGGGAAGCGGGTGCCGAGGTCGTCTACCGACTCGACCGGCTCGGCATCCCGCTCGTCGAAATCGCGACGACACCGAATATCGAAACCCCGGAAGAGGCGCGGGAGGTCGCCCTGATGTTCGGGTCCCTGCTCCGGGCGACGCGGAAGGTGAAGCGAGGGATCGGGACGATTCGCGAGGATGTGAACGTCTCCATCGAGGGCGGCGCGCGGAACGAAATCAAAGGGGTGCAAGAGCTTCGTCTGATCGCGACGTTCGTCGAGAAAGAGGTCGAGCGGCAAGTGATGCTCCTCGGTGTCGCGGCAGAACTGAAGAGACGGAACGTCACATCTGTGCCCATGGAGCTCCGCGATCTGACCTCTCTGTTCCGCGAGACGGAATCGAAAGTCGTGCAGACCGCACTGAAGAAGGGCGGTGTGGTACTGGGATGGGCGCTCCCGGGCTTCGCCGGGCTGCTGAAGGGAAAGCTCGGTCCGGAGCTGGCAGCCCATGCACGTATCGCGGGCGTCGCGGGAATCTTCCATTCCGACGAGCTGCCCGGATACGGGATCACGCAGTCAGAACTCAATGCCGTTCGCCAAGCGCTGGGGCTCGGCGCGTCGGATGCGTGCGTCCTCGTGGCGGAGGAGGAAACGAAGGCCCGGGCCGCGTTCGACGAGATGGGGACCCGCGCGGTCGCCGCGATCCGAGGCGTTCCCCCGGAGACGCGGGAACCGCGGCCCGACGGGACGACGGCGTACAGCCGCCCGCTCCCCGGGAAGGCCCGCATGTATCCGGAGACGGACGTGCCGCCGATCCGCGTTACCGCGGAACGTCTACGGCGGATTCGCGAGCACCTCCCCGAGAGGCCCGACATCACGGTCGCGAGGCTCGCTCGGGAATATGGGATTCACGAGCAGCAGGCCCGGCAGCTCGTCCAAGAAGGGAGCGACGCCGCGTTCGAGATGATCGCGCACGAGTTCGGGGAGGCGAAGCTCATCGCATCGGTCCTCCTCTACACGTTTGGCGAGCTTCGAAGGGAAGGATTCGACGTCGACGGAATTCCCGTGGACCATCTGCGGGAACTCTTCTCGCTGCTAAAGGCGGGACGCTTCGCGAAGGAAGCATTGCCGGAACTCGTCCGGGAGATGGCGCGCACCCGCTCTCGCGCGTCCGAGGCGATCGCGGTTCTCGGCGTAACGCAACTGGGCCGCGGAGATCTCGAGTCGATCGTCGACGAGGTGCTGCGAGTTTCACAGGATCTCATCTCCTCGCGCGGGGATGCCGCCGAGAAAACCCTCATGGGTCAGGTCATGAAACGCGTGCGAGGCCGCGCCGACGGGAAGTTGGTGAGCCAGGTCTTGCATGAACGCCTCGAGACTCAACTCAAGAAAAAACCGAAAGGAAGGAAGAAAAAAGGGTAAGACTCCGCAACAGGGTCAGGCGCTGACAATCATCAGCGCTTGCCTTTCTTGGATTTCTTCGTGGTCTTTTTCGCTGCCATGGTGGGGTCTAACTCCTCCTTGGGGCCAGGCCCCGGTTGATGTGATCCACGTGCATGTCTCGACTCTTAAACATGCGCCCGGCATTCCGCAGGGCCACAGCGAACACCACGTCCGAAGCGTTAAGGCGATTCGTACCATGCGGTTCCGGGGAGGAACGAATGAAGGCCTACATCTCAATCGACATGGAGGGAATTTGCGGCATTGTCCGAGAACTCGAGACGGACCCGAAGAAGGGGGGCGATGCGTACCAGCAGAGTCGACACCTGATGACCCAAGAGGCAAACGCCGCGATCGAAGGATGCTTGAAAGGAGGCGCAACGGAAGTGTTGATCGCAGATTCCCATTGGAATTTCGACAATTTGTTCCCCGAGGAGCTGCACGACGCGGCGACCCTTCTGCGAGGAACGCCGCGTGGGTTGTCGATGATGCAAGAACTCGACGCGTCCTTCGAGGCCGCGCTGTTCGTCGGATATCACGCGAAGGCGGGCACGCCGCGGGCCATCCTTGATCACACGTACAGCGGGGCCATCGCCGCGGTGCGGGTGAACGGTAAGGAGGTCGGAGAGACCGGGATCAACGCGTATCTGGCGGGCCACCATGGAGTTCCGGTGGTCCTCGTCACTGGTGACCGGGCCGTCACCGCGGAGGCGAAGGCGCTCATCCCGAACATCCACACGGTCGCCGTGAAGGAGGCGACCGGAGCCACATCGGCGAGGAATCTGCATCCGAACAAAGCCCGGGATCAGATTAGGGCGGAAGCCACGAAAGCGATCCAAGGTGCGAAGTCGATCCCACCGATCCGAGCGAAGACACCGATCGAAATGATCGTGGACTTCCGAGGCACGTACGCCGCCGACCGCGCCGCGATGATCCCGACGGTCCGCCGTAACGGCGGATTGCGGTTCGAATTCGAAGCCGACGATTACCCGGAAGCATTCCGCACCTTTTACGCGATGGTGACCATCGCCGGTGACGAATGAATCGTGACTCCAGATGGCACTGACAAATACCTATATAGTGAGAGATTTCATTCGGCGATGGTGAGAAGGGACTTGGCCATGGCGGCGAAGAAGGCCAAGGGGGATGACTGGTTCTCCTCCCTGGACGCGGAACTCGAGAAAAAAACGAAAGAAATCATCGAGGACGTCGGGGAGCAGAACGTCGCGCGGCTCGAGCTCAACAAGACCCTGATCGAGGACTTCTGGAAAGTCTGGAAGCGGTTCAACAAGATCAACGTCCACTTCGCCCTCGAGCCCTCGTACACCAACTGGGCCGTCTTCCCGGACACGTTCCCGGACGGGGATTGGCACTGGCGACCTGGCTTCAACCCGGCCGCGGTCCAGACGATTCAGCTGCTCGACCGATCGATGGACCAAGGCCGCGTCGGGGATGCGCTCAAGGTGAACTATGTGGAGGCGGACGGGAAGATCCAACTCCGGGTGACGTTCGAATACTGCGAGGGGGAGCACTACTACAAGTACAGCGGGTGGAAACGCATCTGGACGATTCACACGCTCTACGAGCAGCCCCTCGACCGGGCGAACGTGGACGACCTCCACCGCCTTTTCGCGGACCTCGTCCGCACCTGGTACGAAAGCCACCTGCGGCGCAACCGCGACGTCCTGATCAAATACCTGAAGCAGACGTTCGAGAAGATTGAGACGTTCAATCAGTGAGCGAGGCCTCGCAGTAGTGACGCCGGTGATAACTGGCGGAGAGTCTATATTACGTCGACGCGGGAATTTTCTCCAACGTGGAAGACCTGCTGTCCGGCGCTCTTCTCGTGCTCCTTGTCGGCGGCGCGGTCTTTGCTTGGGCAGACTGGCGCATTCGAGCCCGGAATCTGCCGCAGATCATCGGACCCAGCTGGGATTGCCCCCACTGTGGAGTCAAGAACGAGGCCGAGTTGGGCGTCTGCTGGTCTTGCGGAGCCGGAATCGGCCGTTACGCCTTCTCGCGGGTCCATGGGGCCGCTTCGGAAACGTGGCAGTGCCGCCAGTGCCGCGCCTGGAACAGCACATCCCGCCGCTCGTGCTGGTCGTGCGCGAACACGCCGAGCAAACAGCCGAAACGCGATGCGTGATCTCAGAAGATCCCGCGGTACAGGCCGCCATCGATCTGCGCAATCACTCCTGTGATGTAGGCGGCCCGGTCCGAGGCGAGGAAGGCAATCAGGTCCGCGACCTCTTCCGCCGTGCCCATGCGGCCCATTGGAATCTCCTTCAACACCGCCGCCTGCACATCTTCTATGCGGCGACGCTCCCGCTCCGCGCGGTCTCGATGGAGCTGAATTGTTCGGTCCGTCGCGATCCACCCCGGCGCGACGCCATTCACCCGAATTCGGTCTTTTGCGACCTCCCGGGCGAGGGTCTTCAAGGCACCGACGAGTCCGAGACGCAACGAGTTCGACAGGACGAGATTGTCGATCGGCTGGCGCACGGACATCGAGAGGATCGCGACGACGGCTCCTCCACCGCGGTTTCGCATCGAGGGCAGACATGCACGGACCAGGCGGACCGTACTCTGGAACGTCAACTCCCAGCCCTTCGCCCATTGGTCGTCGGCCAGGGCTTCGAAACCACCCGGCGGCGGACCGCCCGCGTTCGGCACAAGGACGTCCACCCCGCCGAACGATCGGACCGCACCATCCGCGAAGCCGCTCACTCCGTCGGCGCGAGAGATGTCGGCCGTAATCGCAACGACGTCCGCCTTCGTCTCTTTCCGGATGGCGTTCGCGGTGTCCTCGAGTGCGGCGGCGTTCCGCGCGCAGATGGCGACGTTGCATCCCTCCCGCGCGAAAGCGAATGCGGCGGCCCGGCCCAGTCCTTGGCTCGCGGCGGCGACGAGGGCCACTTTACCCCGAAGTCCGAGGTCCACGGGGCGCAATCGGGACGCGTCGTAAGAAGGATTCGCCTCGAGACCTATTCGCGAACGAAGCCTCGAACCTCGCCCACCGGTTCGAATCCCAGCGTCCGGTACATCTCCTTGGGCGTGTCGAACAGGTCCGCGGTCAACAGGACCCATTCGCAATGTGCCATGGCCGCTCGCCGGCACGCCTCAAAAATCATCGTCCGCGCAATTCCCCGGAGACGGAAGTCCGGGAGGGTCGCGACGTCGTCGATCCAGGCAAAGGGACCCCGCGCCCACACGCTGATCGTCCCGGCGGGTGTGCCGTTCAGGTACGCCACATAGGGCTGCATCCCGACCCGCCGTGAGCGCTCGTGCCAGAAGCCCCAGAGCTGATCGACCACCTGGGGGCTGTAGCCCATGGCCGCTTCGGTGGCGATCTTCAGGGTCCGGAAGTCATCCGCGGTCGCGTCCTCCGCTGCGAGGCGAATCTCGACCTCCGGATTCACGATACAGGCGGGGAGCCCGACTTTGGCCATGGCCAGCTCCGACATCGGCCGGAACCCCTGCCGGGCCAAGCTTTCTTGGACCGCGTAGGCGTCCGCTGCGTCCTCAAACAGGAGAGCCTGATGCCGGACGGCGGTGCCGTGGAATGCCGAGGCGACGTCGGCCAAGATCTTCGCGGAACCCTCCTCCGGAAGAGAGGCCACCCAGCCCAGATTCGCCTGGTGGATCGACGGGAATCGTTCGTCGCGGTAGATCGTACCCCAGGAGGTCGAGACCCGTGAGGGCGCCTGCTCGCGCCAGGTCCGAAGGAACTCGAGGATTGCGCGGAGCAGTTCGTCGGTGTCCACGCGGTCTCGAAGGGGGCCGGCGGAATGAACCTTACGGCCTTGTACGCCCGGTACTTTCGGCCACCTCGCCGAACCCCTTTATACCACGGGCCCATGCACATTATCGAGGCGAGAAACAGACACGCCTCGGGAACGTGACTTCTGTGAGAGAAGAACTGGCGCCCCATGTCCATGACATCAACCGGGCGCTTGGAAACAAAGTGAGCGAGCAAGAGATCGAGAGAGAGCTGTCGAGCTACCTGAACGTCTACCGGGTGTCCTTGGATACCGCGAAACGGTCGATCGTGAAGAAGCACGGCGGGAACCCCGCGACCCTGGCGGTCGGCGTGAGCAAGACGATTCGGGAACTGGTCCCCGGGGAGCAGAGCGTGAACCTCCTCGCCCGCGTCGTGGCGGTGTACGAGAAGGAGGTGACCCCGCAGGGGCAAGAGACGAAGACGATCTTGTCCGGCATCCTGGGCGATGCGACCGCGACCATCCCCTTCACGGCGTGGGAGCCGCTTCCGATGCCCTTGGCCAAAGGCGATGTGCTCCGAGTCCAGAACGCGTACACGAAGGAGTACCGCGGCCAGGTCCAGGTGAACTTCGGCGTGCGCACGGCGGTCGGGAAAGAAGCCCCCGATGCGCTCCCCGAATTCAAGTCCGGCCCGGGCCAGCCGTATGTCGGCAAACCGACCCCGGTCCGCGTCGTGGACCTGCGGGAGGGGGCCTCGAACGTCGCCGTCACGGCCCGCATCCTATCCGTCGAGCGGCGGGAGGTCGAGGTCGACGGCAACCCGAAAGCGGTCTTCTCCGGGGTCCTCGCCGATGAGACCGGCAAGACCCAGTTCAGCGCCTGGAAGGACTTTGACCTGAAGGCCGAAGAGGTCCTCCGCATCGAGGGGGCCTACGTCAAGTCGTGGCGGGGCATCCCGCAGATCAGCTTCGACGAACGCGCGACGATCACGCGTCTCAAGTCGGACCTGCTTCCCCCCGCGAACGTGCTGAACGCGAGCCCGCGCATGTGGATCGAGGATCTCGCGGAACGCGGTGGCGCCGCCGACGTCACCGTGCGAGGGATCCTGATCGACCTGCGGGAAGGCTCGGGCCTCGTCTACCGGTGCCCCGAGTGCCGACGGGTCCTGCGGAAAGGCGCGTGCCGGCTCCACGGCGAGGTCAAAGGCGAACCGGACTTGCGGGTGAAGGCGGTCCTGGACGACGGCTCCGGCGCCGTGACGGCGGTCTTCGACCGCGAACTCACCGAGGCGCTCTTGGACAAGACCCTCGACGCGTGCATCGCCGCCGCGAAGGAAGCGATGTCGACCGACATCGTGCGGGACGAACTCGCGGACGTCCTCGTGGCCCAACCGATCGAGGTGCGCGGAAACGTCACCTCCGACGACTACGGGCTGATGATGATCGTGGAGTCCGCGAAGATGCTCAAGGTGGACGTCCAAGCCGAAGCGCGCGAAATGCTCGAGGGACTGGAGGGATCCGCGTGATGCGCGAGGTCGCCTGGCGGCTCTTCGCGTCCGAGTACAACGATGCGACCCTCGAGATGGACGGGGGCGGGGAGCGCGCGCCATCGTACGTCGTCACGCCCCTGGGCGCCAAAGTGAACCGCGTCTTCGTCGTCGGCGTGATCACGGACGTCGAGAACGTCGGGACGGATATCCAGCCGATGTGGCGCGCCCGCGTCTCCGACCCGACCGGCACGTTCCGCATCTACGCGGGCCAGTACCAGCCTGAAGCCGCGGCGACACTCTCGAAGCTCAAGCCTCCCGTCTTCGGCGCGATCGTCGGGAAGAGCCGCGTCTACTCGCCCGAGGCGGGCGCGGTGTTCACGTCGATCCGGCCCGAGCGGATCAAGGCGGTCGACGAGACCGTCCGGGACTACTGGATCCTCGAGGCGTGTCGGTCCCTCCGGAAGCGCCTGGACATCATGGGGGAGGCCCTGAAGATGGACCCCCTCACGAAAGAAGGCCTCGCCAAGATCGGCGTGAAGGAGGCGATCGCGGACGGAATCGTACAGGCCGTGAACCACTACGGGACCGTGGATCTGTCCCGTTACACCGCGATGCTCGCGGAAGGATTGCGCTACCTGTTGCCGGAGTACCGGGAGCCCGCGGATCCGGGCGACGCGGCGGTTTCCCCCGCGCCCGCCGCGAAGGAGGAGGCCCCCAGCGAGCCGGACGAGACGGAGTTGAGAGTCCTCGAGATCATTGCGACGCTCGACAAGGATGGCAAAGGCGCGCCGTGGGAAGGCATCCTCGAAGCCGCCACGTCCAAGAGCGTCGCCAAGGACGCCCTGGAAGAATCGATCAATTCCCTCCTCGACAAAGGGCTCATTTACGAGCCGATCCTCGGACGAATGAAAAAGATCTGAGACGATTCCAGGCGTATGCGTCCGAGAACAATCTCGCTTGTCGAGCCGGGTCGCGACTAACCACGGAGATTGCCGCCACGACTCGCCCACGTCTACGTGGGCGGGAGGAACGACCGGCACGACCAACACTTGCGGGCAGACATGCCGACCTTCGCGCCGCACTTGAGACATCGGCGCATCTTCGGGGCGCGGTCCGTGAGACGCTCGATCCGCTTGAGGCCGAGCTTCCCCGATGCCGCGCCGCCGAGGCCGCACGCCGCGCCAAACAAGAGGACCGTGATGAACGAGTTTCCCGTGAGCCACACCGGTACGCCGGTGGTCAACGGCCAGCCCGCGGGCAGGAAGAGCGCCTGGAAGGCGTAGACGCCGACGATGCCTCCGATCAGCGCACCCATGAAGCCCAGGGAGCCGATGAACGTCGTCCGGCCGGAGAACACGCCGACGGCGAAGAGGGCGAAGGGGAAGTAGAAGTACGCGAGGTCGCGCGGCAGGAACAGGATGGGGACGCCGACGAGGAGCGAAAGGGCGACCGTGCCGAGGATCGTGATGCCGAACCCGGCGAGCGGGTTGCGAACGGAGACCATGGTTCCTCCGGGCCCCCTCACGACGTCCGCCGGACCATTTCAACGTGCCGGCATCGCTGGTCAGAACTGATAATCAGCACCCTCCCGTCACTCATGCGTTGACAAAGACGCACGCGATGGGATGACGCTTCGAGCCGTCGCGTTTTTTGAGGACTCACGAAACATCCACTTCAGGATCCGGAAAGGCCAAGCCATCCGCGCCCCACCTCGGGAGGACGATAAATATCCGGTGTCCAAGATAATATAGATGCCGCGGTTCGTCACCCCATCCGCAGGATCGCCGCACACGACGCAACCGTTTACAAAAGTGCTTTATCGGGTGGCATTGGATTCGCACGGGGATTGGGATGGCTCTACCGCGGGATAGCATCTACCTCAGTGTGGATGCGTTGCCGGAACCGCTCGAACGCGTGCGGGTCCGCAAGGTCCCGACCGGGATCGCCGACTTGGACAGCATCGTGGACGGCGGTTTCCCGAGCGGATCGACGATCCTCCTTTGGGGCGATATCGGGGCCGGGATGCAGGAATACGTCTACACGGCGGGGTCCAAGACCGCGCTGGTGAACGAACGTCCCGAGGCGCGACACTACTACCTCGGCGACCGATGCGACGACTCTGACCTCCCGACCCAGGTCTGTTATGTGACGTTCTCCCGGTCGAAGGACATCATCCTGCAGGAGCTCGCGACGTCGTTCAACGGCGACTACTACCGCGCGTTTCGGGATCATACGGTGTTCAAGGACTTCTCGAGCGTCTACTTCCGACACAGCGTGGTGCCCGCCACCTGGACGAACGAAGACGACGTGTTCGACCGCCCATCCACGAATATCCTGGAGGAACTCGTGGCCTTCTTAGACGAGAATGCCCACGACTCGATGGTCGTCATCGACTCCCTCACGGACCTCGCGATCTCGGACATCGTCGAGATCAAGGACCTCGTGACGACGATCAAAGGTCTCCAGCGGGTCGCGAAGCGATGGAACGGGCTCGTTTACCTCATGCTCACGCGGGGAATTCTCGAACGGCGGCATGAATCGCTCCTGATGGACAGCACCGACGGCTGCCTCGTGTTCGAGTGGCGAACGTCGGCTCGGTCGAGCACGCGCCAGCGGTACATGTACCTCGAGAAGTTCACGGGAGTGCTTCCACACCTGCCGCGGGACAAGATCGCCCGGTTCCCCACGATGGTCTCGTCAAATCACGGTCTCGTCGTCGTGTATATGGAACGGATTTCCTGAGGTGGGACAATCGCCGAAACGGAAGCAGCGCCGGCCGCGACGGACGCGGGGGACAGCGGACATCCAGAGGGATTCGTGCTCACGGGCATCGACGGCCTCGATGAGATGCTCGGTAAGGGCGTGCCGACGGGGCACATCATCACGGTCCTCGGTTCCTTCGGGACCGGGAAGACGACGTTCGCGCTGCAGTTCTTGATGCAGGGTTTGATCAACGGCGAGAAGGCCATCTTCATCTCCCTCGAAGAGGACGCCGACTCCGTCATCGCGAACGCCGCGTCGTTCGGGTGGGACTTACCCACGTACATCAAGGAGAAGAAACTCCACATCGTGAAGCTCGAGCCCGCGGACGCGAAGACGACCGTCACTCGGATCCGGTCCGAGCTCCCGGACTTCATCAAGCGAAGCGGCGCGTCGCGGGTGGCGATTGACTCGATTAGCTTGTTGAACATGCTTTTCGCGGACGACAAAGAGCGCCGGGAGAAACTGTTCGCCCTTTGCAAACAGCTCAAGTCGACGGACGCCACGTGCATCTTCACGGCCGAGGTGAAGGACGACAACCCCCGGTCTTCGCGGGACGGTCTCGTCGAGTACGTCTCCGACGGCGTCATCGGGCTGCGGTTCAACGAGCGGGACAACGGCGAGGTCCAGCTGGTCATGCAGGTGATCAAAATGCGGCGCCTCAAACATCCGCGGTCCGTGAAACCGTATAGCATCACGGAGCAGGGACTCGAAGTCCACGGGGACATGGAGGTGTTCTAGGTCGATGAACCTGAGACGAGCCCGCCGCCATTCGGAGCGGAACGATTAAGCCAGGAGACGCTCACGCCGCTACCGTGCGGGTCGGCATCCTGGTCTTCGACGGTGTCGAGGAGCTTGACGCGGTCGGCGTGTACGAGGTCCTCGCGAAAGCGAAGCAAATCCATCCGAAACTCGACCTCACGGTCCGCTTTCGTGCCATGAAGGAGCAAATCACAGGTGCATTGGGAATGAAGTTCCTCGCCCACGAGGTCCACCACGAGCTTTCCGACCTCGATCTGGTGATCGTCCCGGGAGGAACCGGGCGCAAGGAAGTCGTTCAGGATCCCGAGTTCCTGAAGCGGCTCCTCGACTTCGGAACGGAGAAGCCGATAGCCAGTGTGTGCACGGGCGCGCTCATCCTCAGTGCCGCGGGGCTCCTTGCGGGGCGGAAGGCGACCACGCACCAAAGCGCGCGGGACGAGCTCCGGGCGGTCGCGGACATCGTCGAGGCGCGCGTCGTAGAAGACGGCCTGGTGACCACCGCGGGGGGTGTCACGGCCTCCATCGATCTCGGGCTCCACATCCTCGAGAAACACTTCGGTCCCGAGCTCGCGCGTGAGGTCGAGGAGCGAATCGAATATCAGCGCCCCCTGTGACCCCAAGCGGACGCGCAAAATGACTTGCGACGGCATCCCATCATCACACACCGGATTCATTGGCAGCGACCTCCTTCAGAGGCGCCGTCGGCGGGCTCACCCAAACTCCTAAGTGGTGTCGCTCATCTCCTGGCGGCAGGCGGGAGGCGTCATGCGGTTCCTCCGAAAAGGCAAGGTGAAGGAGGTCTACGAGGTCTCTGAGGACGAACTCGAGTTCGTCTTCACGGACCAGATTAGCGTGTTCGACAAAGTGATCCCGACGCTCATTCCGTACAAGGGAGAAACGCTCTGCCGCACGTCGGCCCACTGGTTCAAGGTCGTCCGGGCTCTCGGCGTCCGGACGCACTTTCTGAAGGTCATCGACGGAAGCCGGATGCGGGTACGCCGCGTCCAGGTCATCCCGGAGTACGATCGGATCACGCCGTCCACCCGCAACTTTTTGATCCCGCTCGAGGTCATCGCCCGATACTACGTGGCCGGTTCGTTCCACGATCGAATCCAAGCGGGAAAAATCGGACCGGAATCGGTCGGGTTTCCACGAGGTCATGCGCCGAAGTACGGAGAACCGCTCCCGCGGCCGTTCGTCGAGGTGACCACGAAGTTGGAGAAAGTGGACCGCGAGCTCACGGAAGACGAAGCCCTGAAGATCGCGAAGCTGAGCCGGGTGGAGTTCGACGATCTTGTGCGGACGGTCCTCAAGATCGATGAACGACTCAACATGGAAGTCCGGAAACGCGGCTTGATCCATGTGGACGGCAAGAAGGAGTTCGCGATGGACGACGAACGGCGCCTGATGCTTGTGGACACGTTCGGCACCGCCGATGAGGACCGCTTCTGGGATCTCAAGGCGTACGAGAATGGGCAGCAGATCGAACTGAGCAAGGAATTCGTCCGTCAGTACTACCGCAAGATTGGGTACCACCAGGCCCTCATGGATGCCCGGGAGGCCGGTGCGCCGGAGCCCGACATCCCGCCTCTTCCCGCCGACGTGGCGAGGCAGGTGAGCGAGCTGTATGTCGGCCTCTTTGAGCGTCTCACCGGAGAGAAGTTTCGCTAGGATGCATTTTGGGAAAACACGGAACAAAGTCTTTTAGTGAAAGCGGTGATACATCACGCGGTCGGGGTCTCCAGCATGGAGCTAAGTGTCTACGTCGACGGCAAGTTCTACCCGCAGTCCGAGGCGAAGGTCAGCGTCTTCGACCATGGCCTCCTCTACGGCGACGGCGTTTTCGAAGGGATCCGCGCCTACAACGGCCGAGTCTTCAAGCTGGACCGCCACCTCGATCGGCTGTATCACTCGGCGAAAGCCATCGACCTGAAGATCCCGCACACGAAAGAGGAGATGGCGAACATCATCCTCGAGACGTGCCGGCGGAACGACATCCGCGAAGGATACATCCGACCCGTGATCACGAGGGGCAAGGGGGATCTCGGACTCGACCCGCGGAAGTGCAAGAGCGGGCCGAGCGTGGTCGTGATTGCGCAGCCGGGCATCTCTCTGTACGGCAAGGTGTACGAGCGGGGCCTGAAGGTGGTGACCTCCTCGTATCGCCGCGTGCCGCCCCAGAGCCTGAGCCCCTCAATCAAGTCGCTGAATTACCTGAACAACATCATGGCCCGCGTCGAGGCGAACCAGTACGGCGCGGACGAGGCCTTGATGCTCGACATCCACGGGTACGTGTCCGAGGCGACCGCGGAGAACTTCTTCATCGTCCGCAACTCGACGATCGTCACCCCATGGACCTCCACGAACCTCCCCGGGGTCACGCGGGAGACCGTCCTCGAGATCGTCCCGCAGCTCGGCTTGAAGGCGGAGGAACGGCTCTTCACCCTGTACGACGTCTGGTCCTCGGACGAGGCGTTCATCAGCGGGACCGCGGCGGAGATCGGGCCGGTCGTCGAGCTGGATGGCCGGATTATCGGAGACGGCAAGCCCGGACCGACGACGAAGAAGATCATGAAGGCGTTCCGGGACCTCGTGATGACCACGGGTACGCCGATCGAGATCGCTCACGCGCTATCACAAAAGATATAGGTCGTCCACCCATCGGCGGCTCCGGTCCGCGTGAAGTTCCTCGAATATAAGGCGAAGGAGATCTTCGCCCGCTATGGCATCCCCGTTCCGCGGGGGGCCATCGCATCGAGACCGGACGGCATCGTCGATCCGCCGCTCCCTTGCATGGTCAAGGCACAGGTCCTCGTCGGCGGACGCGGAAAGGCCGGCGGAATCAAGCCCGCGGAGTCGCTGGACGAAGCCCGGTCTGTCGCCGGGCAGATCCTCGGCATGGACATCCACGGCTATCGCGTGAAAGAGGTATACCTCGAGGAGCGGCTGGACATCGGACGGGAGCTCTACCTCGGCCTCACCATCGATCGATCGGCCCGAGAGCCCCTCCTCATGGCGAGCGCGAAGGGCGGGATCGATATCGAGGCGGTCCCGCGCGACCAGATCTACATGGAGCACATCCCGGCGGTGGTCGGGATCCAACCGTACGTCCTCCGGAGTCTACTGAAACAGCTCGCGCTTCCCAAAGAAATCGGAGACCAGGTCGCATCCGTCGTCCGGAACGCCTATGACCTGTTCCGGAAGGAAGATGCGGAACTCGCCGAGATCAATCCGCTCGTCGTCACGAAAGACGGACGCGTGGTCGCGGGAGACGCCAAGCTCGTCATCGACGACAACGCGGAGTATCGTCATCCGGAATATGCGAACTTGGACCAGGACCGGACCCCCCTCGAGCAAGAGGCCCACGACAAGGGAATCACGTTCATCCAACTCGACGGGGACATCGGCGTCATCGCGAACGGCGCGGGGCTCACGATGGCCACGCTGGACATCCTGAGCCTGAAGGGCGGAAAGGGCGGGACGTTCTTGGACCTCGGCGGGACGGACGACCCGGCGAAAGTCAAGCAGGCATTCGAGCTCCTGATCCAGGCGAATCCGTCCGTCATCTTGTTGAACATCTTCGGCGGGATTACAAAAGCGGACACCGTGGCGCTCGGAGTGAAGCAGGCGCTCGAGGAGATGCATACGAGGATCCCCGTCGTCGCGAGGATCAAAGGGGTGAACGAAGCTCAGGCGAAGGAGCTGCTCCGGTCGATCGGCATGTTTCCGGCGGAGACCGTGGAGGAAGCCGCCGAGCTCGCGGTCAAAGTCAAATCAGGGGGCGCCTAGGCTGGCGGTCTTCCTCACGAAGAAGAGCCGGGTCCTCGTCCAAGGGATCACGGGCCATCAAGGGCAGTTCCACACGCGAGCGATGATCGACTTCGGCACGAAAGTGGTCGCAGGGGTCACGCCAGGAAAAGGGGGGACGAAGGTCGAGGGGGTCCCGGTCTTCGATAGCGTCCGGGAGGCCGTGCACCGTAGGCGGGCGAACGCCTCGATCATTTTCGTTCCGGCGCCGTACGCGAAAGACGCCGCCATCGAAGCGATCGAAGGCGGACTGAAGCTCGTCGTCATCATCACGGAACGAATTCCATTCCACGACTGTCTGGACGTCATGCCGTATGCCCGCAGCCGCGGTTGCACCGTCATCGGACCCAACTGCCCCGGACTCGCATCGCCCGGCCAGGCGAAGATGGGGATCATGCCGAACCAACTCTTCAAGGAAGGCGACGCGGGCGTCATCTCCCGCAGCGGGACGTTGACCTACGAGATCGTGAACGCCATGACCGAGGCCGGTTTCGGGCAGACCACCTGTATCGGGATCGGCGGGGACCCGATCATCGGCACGAGCATGGTGGACGCCCTTGCGATGTTTCAGAAAGACCGCAAGACGAAACGAATCGTCGTCGTCGGGGAGATTGGCGGCACGGCGGAGGAGGAGGCCGCGGACTTCGTCACGCGACGGGTCACGAAACCGGTGGTGGCATACGTCGCCGGTCGAACGGCGCCGCCCGGGAAGCGGATGGGCCATGCGGGGGCGATCATCCAGGGGAACCGCGGCACGGCGGAGTCGAAGGTCAAGGCATTCGAGGACGCGGGAGTCCCCGTCGCGGAATACCCAGTTGGGATTCCGAAGCTCCTCGCCGCGACCTGACGACCGACCGCCAAGGAACCTTCAAATATCGGCCTGCGCTCCTTCGCCCGGGGAGCCCAGAAGGGCTGAGAGTCTCCCGCGTGAGGGAGAGACCCTTGGAACCTGATCCGGGTCATGCCGGCGTAGGGAACGCGAGGACGTTTTCAGCCCTGGGATCCTGAGGAGATCTCGGACACGGAGACCGACCGCCAACCCGACAGCGGCCCCGTCGAGTATGGCGGCACGACCCTGAAGGTCGAACCCTTCGGCATCGAGCGCATCACCGATCGCGAGCGGCACGGTCGGCCATCGCGGTTGTTCCCCTTTTGGTTCGGGGCGAATGCGACCCTGTACAGTTTCCTCGTGGGGTTCCTGGGGATCGCGGTCCTCCGCCTCCCCGTGGACCTCGCGCTCGAAGGCGTGGTCCTCGGGACCGTCCTCGGGTCGATCCCGTTCGCCCTCCTGAGCATCGTGGGTCCGGCGACCGGCTTTCCACAGATTGCCCAATCGCGGAGCTCCTTTGGACGCCGAGGTGCGTACCTACCCGCGGCCCTGAACTGGTTCTCGACGACGGGCTGGAGTGCGGTCACCTTCATCTTGGGCGGTCTTGCATTCAGCCTGTTCCTGCCGATCCCCTTCGCCCTAGGGGTCGCGATTTTCGCGGTCATCCAAATCGTGGTGGCCTTCTACGGCCACAATTTCCTCCACCGGTTCGAGCAGGTCATGGCCCTGATCCTCGTCGGCGTCTTCGCCTTGATGAGTGTCGTCGCGGTCCAGGGAGCGACCGCGGCGGCTTATGCGCCCTCCGGCGGCGGAATCGCTGGATTCGCGTTCATGACGATCCTTGCCGCCTCGATTCCACTGAGCTGGGCTCCTTACGCGGCGGACTTCTCCCGTTATCTCGCTCGAGACACAGCGCGCCGACGCGTCTTCGCTCCCGCATTCCTCGGGATGGCGGTCGCGTGCATCTGGGTTGAGGCGATCGGGGTCCTGTTGACGACGTCCCTCGGTTTCTGGGATGATCCCGTGCTCGTGTTCGCCCATGCCTTTGGTGGCGGGCTCGTGGTCCCACTGCTTCTCCTGCTGGTCGTGAACCTCTTGGCCGCCAACGCCCCGAATCTGTATTCAAGCGGGCTCTCCCTTCTTGCCCTCGACGTCCCGGTGACGCGGGGGACCTCCGTCCTCGTCGGAGGCGCAATCGCCACCGGGCTCGCTGTGTGGGGCGGCACCGATCGGGTCTCGTTCTACGAGAGCTGGCTCTTCTTCGTCGAATACTGGATCGCTCCGTGGGCTGCAATCGTACTCCTCTCGTTCTTCGTTTTCCGGCATCGCGGTGTGGAGCCAAGCCCTGATGCGGCTCCACCGTGGCGCGTGTCTGCTTTAGCAGCCTACATCGCAGCGGTGATCGTCGCGGTTCCCTTCATGAACCGGGCCCCGCGCTTCGTTGGGCCCGTTTCGTCCGCGCTCGGCGGCGTGGACTTGAGCAACCTCGTCTCTTTCGTCGCCGCATCCCTCCTCTTCTACGCCCTCACATCCTGGGGGGAGCGCCGCTCGCGAGCCACGGTGGATCATCCTCTCGCTTCGGAGTCGGAACCATGACGGAATCAGCCCGAGCCAAGTATCCGATGGGAAAGGTGAGTCGCGCGTTCTTCGCGAAAGTGATCGCGCACCGCTTGGGCGCGAGACGCAAGGACGTTGCCGTCGGACCGGCGAACGGAGTGGACATCGGCGTCGTCCGCCTTCGGGATGGGCGCGCTCTCCTTGCGACGACGGACCCGATCTACATCGTGCCCCAGTACGGATGGGAGCGGGCCGCATGGTTCGCCTTTCACATCCTCGCCTCCGATCTGACGACGTCGGGCGTCGCGCCGCAGTACATCACGATGGATTGGAATCTGCCCATGGACATCGAGGACGACCAAATCGAGACGATGCTCCAAGTGATCGATCGCGAATCGAAGAAATACGGCGCCGCGATCGTGACGGGCCATACCGGCCGTTATGAGGGCTGCGCATACCCGATGGTCGGCGGGGCGACGTTCCTCGCCATCGCGCCGAAGGACGGCTGGGTCACCGCCAACATGGCGAGGCCAGGGAATCATCTCCTGGTGACCAAGACGGCGGCCCTCGAGGCGACCGCCATCCTTTCGAACACGTTCCCCGACCTGATCGAGCGAAGGCTCGGGGCGGATGTGACGAAGCGCGCTCGCGCCCTGTTCGATTCGATGAGCACGGTCGATGATGCATTGGCCGCCGCTTCCGTCGGCGTGCGGAAGGGCGGCGTCTGGGCGATGCACGACGCGACGGAAGGCGGTGTGCGAAATGCGGTCTGGGAGATGGCGCAAGCCTCCGGGCTCGGAGTCGACGTGAATCTCGCAAGGGTGCCTGTGGATCCGGCCGTCGCGGCGGTCTCGAAAGTCTTCGACATGGACCCGTTGGATGCGATCAGCGAAGGGACCCTCGTGATCGCGGTCGAGCCGGACGCCGTATCGGACGTCATCGCGCTCTTGAAGAAAGGAGAAATCCTCGCAGAAGACATCGGCCATTTCACGAAAAAGGGCCAAGCTTGTCGGGACCAGGGCCGGCCCCTCAAGCCCGCGGACCGCGATCCGTTCTGGGTCGCATTCAGCCGAGCCCTCGCCGGGGAGATCTCCTGACCCCACAATCCCCGCGGGAACGGCGCCTCGACGGCGTGTACCTCGTCACGTCACCGCAGAAACCGGTGTCTCGCCTGCTGGCCATCGTCACCGCAGCTCTCGAGGGTGGCGTCACCGCGGTTCAACTCCGGGACAAGGGCGTCTACTCTCCGGAGGAACAGGCCGAAGCAGGTCGGGGTCTGCGCGACCTCTCACGCGGGTTTGGAGTGCCGTTTCTCGTGAACGATGATCCACAGCTCGCCCGCCGGCTGGACGCAGACGGCGTTCACGTGGGACGAGACGATCCATCCTCTCGGATTGCGCGGGCGGTCCTCGGACCGCAAGCAATCATCGGCGTCACGGTCTACGGGAAAGCGGGCCAGGAGTCCGCGGCCGCGGAAGGCGGCGCCGACTACATTTCTGTGGGGCCGTTCTTCCCGAGCTCGACAAAGCCCGAGGAGCCCGTGTTGCCCATGCACATTCTCGACGCGGTCGTCCACCGTTCGCCCGTGCCCGTGTTCGCCATCGGTGGGGTGACCGCGAAGAACGCAGCCCTCCTCGCGCGGCACCGGGTCGCGGGTGTGGCGGTCGTCTCCGCGATCATCGAAGCCCCGGATCCGCGACGGGCGGCCGAAGCGATCCGACGTGCTTTCTTCGGCGCATCGGGCGCGTGACGTGCGCGACGCGTGCACGCTCGAGGAAACGCGCGCGCGAGGAATCATCGGCCAGAACATCCAGCGACAAACGGTTAAATAGAGCCCCTTGCGTGCGAACCTTTCCGTGCGCCGACTCATCGTGACGGAGAAGTTCAACGCCTCAGTACGGATCGCGACGATCCTCAGCGGAGGAAAATCGAAGCGGTCGTACGTGGAAGGGACGCCAGTCTTCGAGTTCACCCAGAGCGAAGACCGCGTGCAGGTGGTCGGCCTCCGCGGCCACATCATCAACCTCGACTATCCGGACGCCCTGAACGACTGGGCTCGCGTGGATCTCAAGGAGCTCGTTTGGGCCGAGCCACAGAAGGTCGTGACCGCGGGGAAGATCGGGGCCGCCCTGAAGACCCTCGCGGCTGAGGCGGACGAAGTGGTGATCGCAACGGATTTCGACCGGGAGGGGGAGCTGATCGGCGTCGAGGCCCTCGCGCTGATCCGAGAGGCTCGACCGGAGATCCGGGTTCGTCGGGCTCGCTTCTCCGCGCTCACAAAATGGGACATCGAAGACGCGTTCGCGAACCTCGTGGATGTCGACTATCCGCTCGCGGCGTCCGCGGAGTCCCGCCAATCGGTTGACCTGGCGTGGGGTGCCGTCCTGACGCGCTTCATCTCGATCGCGTCGAAGCAACTCGGACGGGACTTCCTCTCCGTGGGCCGGGTCCAGAGCCCGACCCTCGCCCTCATCGTCGACCGGGAGCGAGAAATCGAAAACTTCGTCCCACAGGATTTCTGGACCGTGCATGCGAAGTTCCGGAAAGACGTCGCCGGAGCGCCCATCGAATTCGAGACGAACCACGAGCACGGCCCGTTCTGGGCGAGGCGGGAAGCCGAGACCACAATGGCCGAGGCGGAGGCCGCGGAGCGAGGTCTCGTCCGGGAGTATATCCAGAACGAACGCGAAGAACGGCCACCGCCCCCCTTCAACACGACGATGTTCGTCGCGGAGGCGAACCGAATCGGATTCGGAGCCGCGCAAGCGATGCGGATCGCGGAAGACCTCTACCAGTCCGGGTTCATCTCGTATCCGCGCACGGACAACACGGTCTACCCGTCGACGATCAACCTCCGGTCCGTCCTCGAGAAGCTGAGCGAATCGCCATTCGCGGCAGAGGCCCGAGAACTCGCGGGCCAGGAGCGCATCGTCCCGAGCCGCGGTCGAACGGAAGCGACCGACCATCCCCCCATCTACCCGGTCCAAGGCGTCGGCCGGGACAAGGTGAAGCGGCAGGACCATTGGCGAATCTATGAATTGGTCGTGCGCCGCTTCCTCGCCACGGTGGCGCCCAACGCGGTCGCAGAGGCCGCAGAAGCCAAGATCGAGGTCGGCAGCCAAGTGTTCCTGGCGGAAGGCTACCGGGTCAAGGAACTCGGGTGGCGCAAGTACTATCCGTACTGGGTCGTGCGAGAGGCCATTTTGCCGCAGCTCGAAGTGGACGAGAGCCTTGAGCGGGTAGGCCCCGTCGCCCTCCGGGAGGATCGGACGAAACCGCCGGGGAGATACAGCGAAGGGTCCCTCATCCAAGAGATGGAGCGCCTCGGCCTGGGAACGAAATCCACGCGACACGAGATCGTCAAGAAGCTCTACGACCGCAAGTTCATCGAGGGCAAGTATCCCCGGCCCACGACGAGCGGGCGGGCGGTCGTCGAGGCGTTGGAGGATCACGCGGAGCGAATCACCCAACCGGAGATGACGGCGCACCTCGAAGCCGACATGGAGGGAATCGCGACCGGTGTCCGCGCCCGCGAAGACGTCGTCCGGGAATCCCAGCAAATGCTCAGCGAGGTGCTCGAGACGCTCGAGGCGAACCGCGAGGCGATCGGACAGGAGATCGAGGCGGCCTTGCGGGAACAGAACTACATCGGGAAGTGCAACGTCTGCAAGGAAGGGAACCTCACGGTCATCCGGTCCCGGCGGGGCAGCCGCTTCCTCGGGTGCGACCGATATCCCGCGTGCCGGAACACGCATCCATTGCCGCAGATCGGAATCATCCAAAGCGCCGAGGAAAACTGCCCCGAATGCGGCGCGCCGATGATCAAGCATACCGATCGCGGGCGCACGACGAGCTATTGCGTCGCCTCCGACTGTCCATCGGTCCGCGAGAAGAACTTCATCGGCCGCTGCGAAAAGTGCGGAGATGGCGAATTGATGATCCGTCACGGGACCTACGGGAAGCGCTTCGTGGGCTGCTCGAAATACCCCGCTTGCGGCAACTCGTATCCGCTCCCCCAACGCGGGCTTATCGTCCCGACGGACGAGCGGTGCAATGCGTGCGGCCATCCGGTCATCAAGGTCATTATGCGGGGCCGGCCGCCCTGGGTCCTCTGCCTGAACATGAAGTGCCCCGCCAAGGAGGGCAAAGGCCGGAAGAAAGGGAAGGGCGGATCCGAGAAGGTGACGCGCAAGCGCAAGCCGAAGCCGGTCGCAGTCGTCGCCGACATCGCCACCGGTTAGGGCGAGGCCATGAAGCGGATGAATTCCGCGAGGCTCCGCGGTCGCAGCGTGAAGTTCGTCCGCTTTTCTTCCGCAATCGTCGACTGTGGCGTCTTGCCATAGTGGTGGCCCGGGCACACGATCAGGTCGTCGTCCATCTTCCGGACTTTGTTGAAGAGAGAGTCGTACATGTCCTCGACGCTCGATCCGGGAAGGTCCACCCGGCCGCAGTCCCCTACAAAGAGGCAGTCGCCCGTGAAGACCCGCCCCGAGACGATGAAACAGCAGGAGTCGGGCGAGTGGCCCGGGGTGTGCACGACTTTCACCTTGAGCCCGCCAACGTCGACGATCTGACCGTCCTCAAGGACGAGATCCTTCCGGACGTTGCTGAGGCGGTGAGCCGCGACTTTCCCGCCGGTCTCGTTCGCGAGCCGCTCGTTGTCGAAGATGTGATCGACGTGGTGGTGCGTGTTGAAGATGACTCCGATCGAGTAGCCGTTCTCCTCGGCGGCCTTCTGAAGGACACGCGCATCAAAGCTCGGATCCATCACGGCCGCGACTTTCGTCGCGGGATCCCCGAACACGTATCCGAAGTTCGCCATCGAACCGATTAGACGCTGCTCGAAGAACATCCGCCGCCGGGACGCGACCGCGGCCCATGAGCCTTTCCGTCATCGACGACGATTCTGCGCGGCATACGCCCTCGCCCAGTACTCTTGCCAGGCCCGCGCGTTATCTTCCCACGCCTTCCGGATCTGGTCTCGCACCTTCATGCGGTGCGTGACCGCCAGCGAGACGAGGAAGGCGATACCCAGGATGCCGGCTCCCCACGCGGTACTCAATGTAGGCGAACCGGACAGGTGGCCGGTGGCGATCGCCCACGCGGTCAGAATCGCGCTCACGATGACGAACGTGACGGAACCTGCGATTCGCCGCGTGATCCAGCCCATCGCGCAACCCGTGGCCCTCTCGTGCGATAAAGAGTATGGGACGAAAATCACTTATGCGAAATTTCGGCCCGCCGGGCGCAGTCGACCGGACAACTCTTCGTGAAGGTCTGCCTCAATACAGTTATTGACCGGATGCGGTTCTCGCAGCATGTCCGGGTCGCTGAAGGGCCGTGTCGCGCTGGTCACGGGGAGCACGGGCGAGGGCATGGGGAGGAGTATCGCGCTCACCTTGGCGCGCGACGGCGCGGACGTCGTCCTGAACCATGGGACGAACCGGCGGACCTCGGCCACGAACAACCGCCGCCTTGTGAAGGCGATCGAAGGGCTCGGCACCCGCGCCATCGTGGTGCGTGCCGACACCGCGAAGGGGGACGAAGTGCGGAAGATGTTTACCCGGGCGGAACAGGAACTCGGTCCCGTTGACATCCTCGTGAACAATGCCGGTGGATCGTGGGATCCGCGGCAGGACATCACGAAAGTTGACGACGCGGCGTGGCAGGGTGTGCTCCGGGCGGAGATCGACGGTATGTTCCATACGATCCGGGCGGCGCTCCCTCGCATGAGACGGAGACGATGGGGTCGTGTGGTGAACATCGGGATGGAGCGATCCGAGGAGTTTACGGAACCGCCGTTCGACTACACGGTCGGGAAGATCGCCCGCCATGGCCTCACTCGCATCCTCTCGGATGTCGAGATCGGCCGGGGAATCACGATCAACGCGGTGGCCCCGGGGTACATCCCGTACTTCACCTTCCGTCAAGCGCTCGAAGCGGTCAATCATCGAGGCCCATGGGCCTCGCGACCACACGGAACGCCTCAAGATGTCGCCGAGGTCGTGACGTTCCTCTGTTCTGATGAGGCGCGAAATGTGACGGGCGCGGTGATCCCCGTCCACGGGGCGCCCGACTGAAGGGAGACGGTCGGCGCAGTATTCAGCGGGAGCGTCGGCCGCGCTTCCGGCCCTTGGCGGCGGACTTCCGTGCGGACTTCGTGGCACGTCGCCGGGACTGCGCGCGGGCCGCCCGCGGTTGCGGACCCGCCTCGTACAAGGCGAGCGTAATTCCGGTCGGGTCCTGGAACACTGCAAACCAGCCCATCCCGGGAATCTCGGCCTTCGGCATCACGACTGCGCCTCCCGATGACTGGATCTTCTTGAGCGTGCCATCGATGTCCTCCGACAGGATGTAATTGACGATGCCCGCGGGCAAGTTCTCCGCCTTCTGGAGGCCTCCGCCCGGCGCGCTCGGGGCCTCGAACATCGAGTAGTTCATCTCCGGCATGTCTTGGAACTTCCAATCGAATACGTCTTTCAGAAACTCTTTCGTTTTCTCCGGCGCGTTCGAATGAATTTCCACGTGCACAACGCTGTTTGGCTTTTGAGCCATGTTCTCCGTCCCCCTGAGGGAATGACGAGATGCATGTGAGAGCTATTAAGACATGGGCCTCGGGGGTAAGCGAAAGTGAGATCCCCGTTCAAACCCGGATCCGACGGAACGCGATGACGGCGATGACGAACATCACTGCGGCCTCAATGGCCAGGATCCCGAGTTCTAGGGACACGGTGGGCGTCACGGCATTGAACAGGCCCGCACGGAAGATGTCGGTCGTGTACGTCAACGGGTTGGCGAGGCTCGCCACTTGGATCGCCGAAGGCGCCGAGCTCGCGGGGAAGAACACGGACGAGGTGAAGAGGAAGATGAAGAAGGCGAATGTCGACACGATCTGGAACGTCTCGGACGACTTCAAGACGACGGACAGAGCGATGGCGAACGCGCCAAAGAACATCGTGCCGAGGAACAGCGCTCCCGCGATGAGGAGGGCGCCTTCCCAGGTCGGGGCGAAGCTCGCGCCCAACACAGGAAACGCGAAGCCAAACACGAGGAGGGAGCCGGCGACCCCGATGATCAGCGTCGCGAAGATGATGCTCAGGATGTACTGAGCGCGGGTGAAGGGGCCCATCAGGAGCTGCTCGAACATTCCATTCTTCCGGTCAAACCAGAGCTGTGTCCCTGCGTTGGTGCCTCCGTTGATGACGGTCAGCGTCACGGCGCCTGCCGCAAGGAAAAGGGAGTAGCTAATCACCCGCCCGTTTCCGACATCGAACGGTGGGACGATTCCGTTCAGCCCGAATCCCTGGACGAAGATGAAGAACAGCGGAAAAATCAGCTCGAAGAAGAGCGATGCCCGGTCCAGGTTCGCCCGGATGTTTCGATAGACCAAGCGGAGGTAGATGTTCACGATGCTCGACCTCCGTTCGCGACCGCCTTCTCGTCCTCGGTCACGAGGTTGATGAACGCGTCTTCGAGGGTCGTCTCCGAAATGTAGATGGACGACACGGTCAGGTTGAGTCGGTCCGCGAGGCGGTAGATCTCGGGGATCACGGACTCCGGCCGCGTCGTCGTGACCCGATAGGCGCCGGAGCCCTCATCCCGACCGAATCGACTGACGGACGCGGAGGAGGATAAGGCAGAGGCCATCTCCGACGAGGTCCCTTGAAGGAGCTTGAACTCGACCGCCTTCGCGCTGCCGAACCGCCGTTTTAGGTTTTCCGGAGTGTCGATTTGCACGATCCGGCCCTGGTTGATCACGGCGATCCGGTTGCAGAGGTACTCTGCCTCTTCGAGGATGTGGGTCGTGAAGAAGATCGTGAGACCTTGTTGCACGCGTTCCTTGAGGTAGTCCAAGACGCTCCGGCGGACGATCGGATCCAAGCCCACCGTCGGCTCGTCGAGGAACAGCAGGTCCATGTCGTGGATGAACTCCCGCGCGACCTGCAGCCTCCGCCGTTGGCCCGCCGAGAGGTCGACGGTCGGCATCTTCCGGAACTCCTGCATCTCGAAGTGGCCAATGAGTTCATCGATCCGGCGACGGCGTTCGGCCTTCGGGACGTTCCAGATGAGCCCGTACAAATCCATGCTCGTCTCGACGTTCAGACCCTGATCAAAGCTGTCCTGTTGCTGGACCACGCCGATTTGCGCACGAATCTTTCGACCCTCTGTCTTCAGGTCATATCCGAGAACGGTCGCCCGACCCGAACTCGGGGGGAGGAGCGTCGTGAGCATCTTGATCGTCGTCGTCTTCCCGGCTCCATTCGGACCGAGGAAGCCGAACACCTCGGAGCGCGCGATGTCGAACGATACGCGATCAACCGCGATCTTGTCGCCGAACAGCCTGGAGAGTTCGGCGACGCGGACGACCTGATCACGTGCCATAACCGTTGAACCTCTAGTCCTTCGACCCTAGAATGGAGACCCTCTCGCGGGCCGGACTCCCGGGGCGGGCGCCTACTCCTTCCGTGCTTCTTTAGCCTTCGGGCGCAGCTCCTTGCTGCCGCACTTGCGACAGCGGGTCGCGCGCATCGCATTCCGAGCGTAGCACTGCATGCAGATCATCTTGTGCAGCCGGCGGCGCTCGGCCTCCGGAAAGCGGGCCATCACCGCGGCGAACCGCCGGGGGCTTATGAAGGCTTCGCCACGGGGACCTGATTGCCCGGCAAGCGCACCTTCGCGATATGGGTTGCCAGACGGAGGAACGCATCCTCCACGTTCTGGCCGTTTTTCGCGGACGTGAGGACATACGTGCAGCCGAACGTATTGGCCATCTCCTCGAGGTCCGCGACGCCGAACTGCGCCTGTGCGGTCAGATCGGCCTTATTCGCGACGAGGACCACGGGGACTTTCCCTGCGACGCCTTCGACAGCTTCGACCCAACCGGTGAGGACCGGGAGGGTCTCGCGTCGCGTCAAGTCGGCCACCGCGAGGATCCCTTGCGCCCCGTTGAAGAACGAGTCGCCGAGCAACTGCCGGAACCCGACATGTCCGATGATGTCCCATATCGCCATGTTGATGTCGACCTGCGCGTGCCGCTCCGGCACATCAATGCGCATCGTCTTCTTCTCGACCTTTGCGCCGAGCGTGCGGACGTATTTGTCGTCGAACTGGTCGAGGACATACCGTCGAATGAGGGAGGACTTCCCGACGCCTCGTTCCCCGACGAGGCAGATTTTCGATTTGAGCTGATAGGGTTCGGGCATCGTTGCCTTCCGAGGAGCAATGCCGAGCTTTCATCCCTTGGGACTTAATCCTTCCTGACTCGTTCTCCGAATTGAGTCCGATGGCGGATCCTCACGGCGCGTTCACTGGTCAGTCAGTTGGGAACCCGAATCCAAGTGTCGTCAGCGTGTCCAGATTTGGGGTCGCGGGGCCCGGGCGAGAAATCGGGATCCTGCCCGCGCGATTCGGCATCCGAGGCAGCCAGGGTGAAACCCGCGCTCAAGCGACCCTGACGCGTAGCGCGCGTACAAGTCCGGGCGAAACGGCGGCTTGCCGAGCCGCACGTTGACGGCGTCGTGGAGCCCTTGCATCCAGACGGTCATCTGGGGTCGGCAGCGGGCGCACGGCCAGCCGTCGGCCATCCGATGGAGCGACTTCCATAGACTCCGCCCGAAGCGAATCTTGATGGCCATCCCTACCGGACGCTTTGTGAGCGCGGCACCCGGTCCGACGGAACGAACGGATTCGCTGGCATTCGCCGGGCTCTTCCTCTCCCGCAACGCGGCCGGTAATCCGTCATTCTTGATAAGGAAACCGACGTGCGCCATTGCGAAATAGGCCATTCACAGCGACGGAAAGCTTCGGTTCAAGTGAGTTGAACAACAACTGTTTTTGCGACCACCGCGATTCAAGAGGCGTGAAGAAACGGAAGGAACGGCCTCCGAAGGACTCGCGACCCAAGGAGAAGCGCTTCCGCCACGGTGGGCGGAAAGGCCGGCGATCTCAGCGCGAGCGCAAGCGCTCGGGTTGAACGACTCCACGAGCGCCATCGCGCGATGTGGCTTCGTGCCTCCGCGGCGTCTTCATTCGCAGCGAAAACGCCAAATGAATCTTCGGAGTACCGGCCTCGAAACCGATGGAGAAGACCGAGATTCCGAAAGGAGGTGCACACGTCGAACCCGGAGAACACCTCTCGGCCTCGACCCTGTTGACGGGGAAATCCTTCTGGGACGAGGCGACGTTCCACGAAGAGCTCGAGCGGTTCTATTTCCGCAGCTGGCTGAACGTCGGTCGCTCGGATCAAATCCCGAACTCGGGGGATTTTTTCGTGCGGGAAATCGGAAACGAGTCGCTTCTGTTCATTCGCGGGGAAGACCGCGAGATCCGCGGATTCTACAACGTGTGCCGGCACCGTGGGACGCGCATCGTCGGCGTTGCCGAAGGACAGAAGCTCGGATCCCTCGTCTGTCCGTACCACGCATGGACCTATTCGGTCGAAGGAAAGCTCGTCGGGGCTCCCCACACGGAGCCCCTTGCGGATTTCCGGAGGGAGGATTACGGCCTTCGCTCGTTCCGGATCGGCACGTGGGGCGGATTCGTTTGGGCGAATCTGGACGATCGGGCATCAGACCTGCCCGAAGAAATGGGGGAGTTCTTCTCCCGGTTTCGGCGATTCGCGTTCGAGGATCTCCGACTTGGGGCCCGAAAGAGCTACGAGGTCGAGGCGAATTGGAAAATCCTCGGGGAGAACTATTCCGAGTGCTATCACTGCGCCCCGATCCACCCGGACCTGAACCGAATCACGCACTACACGTCCGGGGCCTACACGGCATATCTCACGCGGGAGCCGCGCGCTCCCAATTTCAACGGCGGCTTCATGGAGTTCTCGAAGGACTACACGTCGATGGTGTGGTCCGGCTACACGAAGCGGCCGCCGCTGAAGGGCATGACGGAGGAAGACCGGCACCGGGTCGACTATTACTTCGTCTTCCCGCACATGTTCTTCAGCCTTCACCCGGACTACCTCATGGTCCATCGACTCTGGCCCCGAAACCCGACCCATACGACCATCGAATGCGATTGGTACTTCGATGCGGACGTGATGAAGGGGCCAGACTTCGACCCCAGCGACGCGGTCGACCTCTGGGACCTGATCAATCGCCAGGACTGGTCCGTGTGCGAACGAACTCAGAAAGGCACCCACTCGCGATCGTGGAAGGGGGGCCGATTCAGCGCTCAGGAGTCCCAAGTCCACGATTTCGAGAGGTACGTCGCGAAACGGATGAAAGAGTCCGGTAATGCAACGCGAGGACGGCGCCGACCCCGCCCGACTCGTGGACGTCAAGGAAGCCGCCACCGACCCACGTGATTCGGATTCCCGGGCATCGTCGGTCTTCCCGCGAGTTTATGTGTTTCGCAGGATTCGGTCTCTCATGGAGCAACGCCGGCGGCCGCGATGACTTTCGACTACGATTTCAAGATGCGGATCGGCGCGCCGAGACCGGTCGTTTTTGAGCGACTGCTGCGGATTGAGCACCTCTCGCGATGGTTCTGCGGTTGGTGCCGGATTGACCCGAAAGTCGGCGGTGCGTTCAAGTTTGGCGGGGAGACCTGCATCATCCAGCCCGAGCAGCGCTCATGGGAGACGACCATCGAGGAAGGTGAGGTGCTGCGGCGGTTTGCGTTCACGTGGCCGATCCGATCATCGAAGACGCGCGTCGCCTACGACCTTGAGGATGCAGCGGGCGACACGGCTCTTCTTCGGGTGGGACATCTTGGGGTCCCGTTCGAGGACACGACGTGCGGGAGCGTCCAAGACGCCTGGCGAATGTGCCTGGGAAACCTGAAGTCCATCGCGGAGGGTCGGACCGACAGCGTGCGGCCGGACCATTCCCCTGTGACCGGCCCCGACCTGCGCCTTACGGTCTTGATCGAAGCGAAGCCGTCGGCGGTGTTCGGCGCGTTCGCCGATCCGGCGCAGCTCGACCACTGGTCGACGGGCGGGCTGCCTCACGGCATCGCAACGGTGGAACCGCGGCCCGGCGGGACCTATGCATTCGGCTGGGATGCCGGGCCCATCCATGTGACAGAGTGGGAGACCGACCAGCACATCGCGCTCCGTTGGTCCCGGCGCACTTCCAGCTTCGTGATCAAGTTCGACTTCGAGGAGAAGGCGAGCGGCACGGCGATCTATTTCTCGTTGGCAGGATTCGCCGAGGGGGACGCAGAGGACATCGTGCGACAACGCGGGCGCTGGTCCGAGCTCTTCGTTTGCTTGAAGAACTTGCTCGAAAGCGGGAGTTCCGGATTCCTGAATTCGTATGAGGACCAGGTTCGCAAGGCTTGACTTACGCGGCCCGGAGTTCGGACCAGTCCTCGAGGACCGCCATCGCGGCGTTGTGGCCGGCCGCCCCCATCACTCCGCCCCCCGGATGCGCTCCGGCTCCGCAGAGGTACAGCCCGCGGACGGGCGTGCGGTACGAGGACCAGCCCGGGACCGGGCGGAACGAGAACATCTGGTACGGCAGGATGGCACCGTGGAACACGTCGCCCCGCGTGAGGCCATACTCCTGTTCCATCGTGAGCGGAGAGCGCCAGTCCATCGCCACGACCGCTCGACGGATGTTCGGCGCGTACTGCTCGAGGAGCTCGACGATCCGGTCCGCAAACGCCTTCCCTTCAGTGTCCCAAGATCCGGTCGCTAGATCGAACGGCGCGAACTTCGCGGAGACCGTCAGGGTATGCATCCCGGGGGGTGCGACCGTCGGGTCGTTCGTCGACTCGATCACGAGCTCCAGGAACGGCTCTCGCGACGGGCGGCCCCGCTTCGCGTCGTCATAGGCCCGCTCGAGGTAGTCCATCGAGGGCGCGAGGTCGATGATCGTCTTGTGATGCGGTTGGGCCGTGGTGCCGGGAACGGCACGAAAGTCCGGGAGCTCGCGGAGCGCGAGATTCAGCTTGAACGAAGAGGATTCAAAACGGATTCGCGAGATCGCGCGCACGAAGTCCCCGGGCAAGTCCTCCGCGCGCATGAGGCGGAGGAAGGTCCGTTTCGGATCCGCGTTGCTGAGGACCGCGCGCGCCTCCACTCGCGTCCCGTCGGCCAACAGAACCCCGACCGTTCGTCCGTCCCGCGTGAGGATTCGGGCGACATCGGCATTCGTCCGAATCTGGGCCCCGTAGTGGCGGGCGGCACGGGCAATCGCCTCGGAGATCCCTCCCATCCCGCCGCGGGACCAACCCCAGACTCCTTTCACGCCTCCGATGTTCCCGAGGGTATGGTGGCCCAATACGAACGCAGTCCCGGGGGTCCGCGGCCCCGCCATCGTCCCCGCAACCGCGCTCGTGGCGAGGGACGCCTTCACCTCGTCGGACTCGAAGAACTCATCGAGCATGTCCGCGATGGACGTGAAGATGATCCGTCGAAGGAAGTCTTCCGCCTCCGGGGTGCGGACGAACGATGCGAGGTCCGCGAGGGACACGGGCGGTGCGAGCAACGTCGGCTCGACCAGTTCCGCGAAGTCGTCCCAAAAACGCGCGTACCGGGGCCAGGCCGCGGCGTCCTTCTTCGAGAACTTCGCCATCTGCTTCCGATTCCAATCCTCTTCGTTCCGATAGAGCAAGAACCGCCCGTCCGGGAAGGGCTGGAAGAGGGAAGGATCGTAGACGTGCTCCTCCAGGCCGAACGACGGGAGGTCGAGGTCGGCCTTGATTTCAGGCCGCAGGAGGCCGCATGTGTACGCGAGCGTCGAGGCGCGGAACCCGGGATGAATTTCCTCCGTGACGCATGCGCCGCCCACGATGGAGCGACGTTCGAGCACCAGCACCTTGAGGCCGGCCTTCGCGAGGTACGCGGCGGCGACGAGCCCGTTGTGACCGCCCCCGACGATGACCGCGTCCATCGACGCCATGGCGCGGACCCTAACCGCGCGCTCGATAAAGGGATTGCCGCGCGGCTCAGGCCTTCTTTCTCTCCGGTTCGAAGAACGGTCTCTCGACAACCGTCGCGGGCGCTCGATGCCGTTCCCACTCGACCGCCACTTCGATCTCGATCCGCGTCCCGGGTCGCGAATACGGCGAGGCGACGGTGGCGATCGCGATGTACCGCTTCAACAGCGGCGACCAGCAACCGCTCGTGGCCCAACCGATCTGACGATAGCCCGAGTACAGCGGCACCTTCTCCCGCCAAGGTTCGGCCGGCGGCTGCGGCGGCAACCCCATGTCCCAGTAGAAACGTTCCACCGTCTGCCAGTCGATTTCGAGGCCGACGGTCCGTCGCGCGGGACCGCGCCGCCCTTCCTCGAGGAGCGCCTTCCTTCCGATGAAGGGACCCTTGCCTCCCGCGACGGTCCAGTCCAGGCTCAGCTCCAACGGCGAGTACATTTGCGCGTCGATGACCGCCTTCCGCGAGGGCATGTACTCGACCTCCGCCAGGATGAGCCCGGCCTCGATCCGCGCGACGTCGAGGGCGAGCATCCCGGCCGGGGTGATATCATGCCCCTGCCCCTTCTCCATGACGGCGTCCCACAACGCCTCGGCCCGTTCGCGCTCGACCCAGATCTCGTATCCCAGATCGCCGGTATAGCCCGTCCGGGAGATGTGGACCGGAATCCCATCGAACGTCGTCTTCACGAATCGAAAGTACTTGAGTTTCTGGACCGCGCCATCGGCCCCTTCGAGAAGGATCGCGCGCGACGAGGGGCCCTGGAGGGCGAGCGCCCCGATGTCCTCGGAGACGTCCGTCACGTCGACGTCGAGTCCAATGCCTGCGTCTTGGAGCCATTTCAGATTCGGCTCCGCGGAGGTCATCCGGAACGAACCGTCTCCGAAGTTCCAGAGGGTGCCGTCGTCGACCGTCTTCCCGCGTTCGTCGCACCAGGGGGTGTAGTAGATCTGCCCCTTCGCGAGTTTCGACGCATCGCGCGTGACGACTTTGTTCACGAGGTGGAGGGCGTCCTTCCCGCTGATGAGGTACTTGTAAAGCGGGGAGACGTCAAGCAGCCCCGCGGAATGTCGGATCGCGTAGTACTCCATCTCCGGAACGAGGGAATAGGAGGAAGCCGCGAGATACCCGGACCATCCCCGCCACTCCCAGCTCTCGCAGAGGGCGGACGTACGGGAATGAAATGGTGAGCCGCGGCGCACGATGCCTCCTCGCGGCGGGACCGCGGGAAAGGAATTTAACCCTTCGGAGACCCAAGTCTGGCGGAGGCACGGATTCGCTGCCGACCCGGCCGTTCCGTTTTGCCTGGCCATCGATCGCTAGGACGACCGAGACAGGCCACCTATATCATACCGTGATAGATAATAGCCGATATGTGACTGGTTTAAGATATGCGGATATAGACTGATAAGTATAGTCCATACCGATACTTATATCATGAATGACCGAAAATGATTATCCTGCAGCTATCCGCCAAACCGATGCCATTATACCCCCAGAATCTCTTCGCTCGTCCGGTCAAGAGAGGAAGAGAAAAATGATGCAATTGTATGGAGCCGACTTGGTGCGCGAGCGGTCTTCCTCAGACAATGGCGGAGAGATTGCTCGGTACCTGAAATGGGAGTATGGCGAAGGAACCGGCTTGGGCGTCCTGAACGGTTGGGTCGCCCAAAGTGGACCTCCCTCACGGAAAGGTCGATTGGGATTCGTCGATCGGTTTGCACGACTCCCGGCGGCGATCAAGGCCCGGGTGGCCGCTAGGCAAATCGATGGCTGGGGGAGCGAGTTGGTCCTCCTGGCGCAATGGAAACGCGGGGAACTCAGCCCGTTGGAACTGGTCAATCGGCTCGAAGAATTGCAACGGAGGACGGGGATTCCAGGGCCGAGTCTGTGCCCGTGATCCGCAGGAGGGCCGCGGGGAACTGATTTAACTCTTCCCCGGTTAACCCTCGCGGGTCGACGCGGCATCCGACTGCACGCGACGCCCCAGGTGGTCCATCCTGTGGCCGTTCGGTACCAGGCGATCGTAATCGGCGGAGGGCACAACGGCCTGACGGCCGCCGCCTACCTGGCCCGCGCGGGGAAACGGGTCCTCGTCCTGGAACGGCGGCATGTCCTCGGGGGCGCGGCGGTCACCGAAGAAGTGTTCCCCGGGTTCAAATTCACCGTCTGCTCCTACGTATGCAGTCTCCTCCGTCCCCAGGTGATCCGCGACCTCGACCTCCCGTCCCGCGGATTCGAGGTGATCCCGCAGGAATCGAGCTTCACCCCTCTGCCCGACGGACGGTACCTGTACCACCGCGGGGACGAGGAGGACGCCTTCCAAGCCATCGCGAAATTCTCCCGACGCGACGCGGAGGCGTACCCGCGGTTCGGCCGGCTCATGGCGCGCCTCGCGAAGTTCATCGCGCCGACGCTCACGATGACGCCGCCCGACGTCGGATCCCTCAATCCGTCGGAACTCCGGAAGCTGTTCGCCCTGAACAAGCAGGTGAAGACGCTGACGGAGGACGAACTCTACACCTTCGCGCGGCTGATGACGATGAGCGCCGCGGACTACCTGGACGAATGGTTCGAGACGGATGCCTTGAAGGCGGGCCTCTGCTCGAGCGGGATCATCGGGACGCTCCTCGGTCCGCGCTCCCCCGGGACGGCGTACGTGCTCATGCACCACTACATGGGCGAGATTGACGGGGCGTATCGGTCCTGGGGGTACGTCCGAGGGGGCATGGGCATGGTGAGCGAGTCCATCGCGAGCGCCGCCCGCTCCTACGGAGCCGAGATCCGGCTGAATGCGGAGGTCCACCATATCCTGGTGAAGGACGGCCGGGCGTTCGGGGTGGAACTGGCGAGCGGAGAACGCATCGAGGCGAAGGTGATCGCCTCCGGCGCCGACCCGAAGCGGACGTTCCTGAAATTCCTCGAACGGTCCGATCTCCCCGCCGATTTCGTCCGGGGCATCGAGAACTTCAAGATCGAAGGATCCTCGGGCAAGGCGAACTTCGCCCTAAAAGAGGCCCCGAGCTTCTCCGCCCTCCCGGGGAACGGGCCGCAGCTCCAAGGCGCGATCTCCATCGGCCCGAGCGTCGACTACATCGAGAAGGCGTACGACGACGCGAAGTACGGGGACTTCTCCCATCGCCCGTTCATCGACATGTGCATCCCCTCGACCTTGGACCCGACCCTCGCCCCTCCGGGCAAGCACATCATGTCGTGCTTCATCCAGTACGCGCCGTACACGCTGCGAAACGGTACCTGGCCGGACCGGCGGGAGGCGTTCGCGGAGACCGTCATCGACACGATCGAGGAGTACGTCCCGAAGCTCCGAGACATCATCCTCCACCAACAGGTGCTCAGCCCGTGGGACCTGGAGCAGATGATCGGCCTCACCGGCGGGAACATTTTCCATGGGGAGCTCACGCCGGACCAGTTGTTCTTCCTGCGCCCCGTCCCCGGTTGGGCCCAATACCGCACGCCGATCAAGGGGCTCTACCTGTGCGGCTCCGGTGCTCATCCGGGAGGCGGCGTGATGGGGGCCCCGGGTCTCAACGCCGCCCGAGAAATCCTGAAGGATTGGGCCCTGTGGCGGGTGTGATCCGTGGCCGAGGCGTACGATGTCGTAATCGTGGGCGGCGGCCACAACGGCCTCGTGGCGGCGACATACCTGGCGCGCGCACGACGCCGTGTCCTCGTCCTCGAGAGACGACCTGCGGTGGGCGGTCCCATGACGACGGAGGAGATCGCCCCTGGTTTCCACGGGCCCACGGGCGCCTCGGTGTGCGGACGCCTGCGTCCGGAAGTCGTCGAGGATTTGCATCTCGAAGCGCGCGGCGTGCAATTCATCCAACCTGATCCCGAGGTCGTGGCGCTCGGAGAGGACCAGGCCCTCCGCATCTGGCGGGATGTCCGAAAGACCCAGGAGGGGCTCGGTTCGTTCTCGGCGAAGGATGCCGAAGCGTACCCGCGGATGGTCGAATTCCTGCGACAGTTCGCCGCGGCGCTGGACCCGGTCCTCGCGATGACGCCGCCGAGCCTCCCGACGCCGAGCCTCGGGGAGCAGATGTCGCTCTTCCGCCGTGCGCTTCCACTGCGACGCCTCGGCAAGCCGATGATGCAACAGATGCTCCGTCTCCCCCCCATGTCGATCCGGGACTTCTTGAACGAGTGGCTCGAGACGGAGCTGTTGAAGGCGAGCTTCGCGGTCGATGGTCTCCTCGGCACCTTCGAAGGACCATTCTCCCCGGGGACCGCATTCGGGCTCGTCCCGCGGTTCCGGCCTGACGTCCATGGCACCGCCTCGGCGTTCGTGCGGGGCGGCATGGGCGCCCTCGCCGACGCCTTCGGCCAGGCGGCGCGGGACGCCGGTGTGACGATCCGAACGGGGGCGGAGGTGACACGAATCGTGAGCGCCGACGGACGTGTCACCGGGGTCGAGGTGAATGGCCGAGAGACGATCGGCTCCCGCGTCGTCGCGTCGAACGCAGACCCGAAGCGGACCTTCCTCCATCTCGTCGAGCCCGAGGAACTGGGCCCCGAGTTCCTCAATCATGTCCGTAACTTCGAGATGAACGGGGTCGTCGCGAACGTGAATTTCGCCCTCGACGGCGCTCCGAGGTTGAAGCTCGCAGGAGACGGCGTGCCACCTCACTTCCGGGTGTGCCCCTCCCTCGAATACATCGAGCGGGCGTACGACGACGCGAAGTACGGCCGGGCGTCGGCCGACCCCTTCCTCGACGTGACCGTGCCGACCGTCGTGGATCCGGACCTCGCCCCTCCGGGGAAGCACGTGATGTCGGCCCTCGTCCAATACGCCCCGTACGCGCTGCGACGCGGAGCGTGGGAAACCGATAGGGAAAAACTCGGCGAGCGCGTGACGGCCATCCTGGAGGAGCATATGCCCGGCCTGGAACGACTGATCCTCCACCGCCAGGTCCTCACACCGGTCGACCTGGAAGAGCGGTTCGGCCTGACGGAGGGCCACATCTACCACGGGGAGATGACCCTGGACCAGTCGCTCGTCCTCCGCCCCGTCCCGGGCTGGTCGCGCTACCGAACTCCGGTCGAGGGCCTGTACCTCTGCGGATCCGGCTCTCACCCGGGTGGGGGAATCACGGGCGCTCCGGGCTACAACGCCGCGCGAGAGATCTTGAAAGACTGGCCACGGTTTTCCGCTGAACGCCGCGCAGAGATTCGCCGTCGGACGGAGCAGGGCAATCATTGAAATGCGACGGACGGTTCGAAGGCGGCCGATGGGCGACCTGCTTCAATCCGGCACCCGAGCGCCCGAGTTCGAGGGGACGAACCAGGACGGCGTCCCGATCCGTCTCCGGGATTTCCAGGGCAAGCCGGTCGTGCTGTTCTTTTATCCAGAGGACGACACGGCGGGATGCACGCGAGAAGCGTGTGCCTTCCGCGACGACACCGCGGCTTTCCGGGCGACCGGAGCGGTCGTCTTGGGCATCAGTGTTCAAGACGAGACATCGCACCGCGCGTTCCGCGAGAAGTACCAATTGCCTTTCGATTTGGTGGCGGACCCCGACAAACGCATCACGCGGTCGTACAACGCGTTGGGGTTCCTCGGCGTGGCCAAGCGCGTGACCTACATCATCGGCCCGGACGGGACCATCTTGTCGGCGTACCGAACCGTCGACCCGAAGAGCCATAGCCAAGAAGCGCTACGAATCCTTTCCGAGGTGCGGCAACGATGATCGCTTCCAAGGTGAAACTCCCGAACGTCGTCATTCCAAGGAACGTCCGCCTGCATTACGAGCGATTCCTCGATCACTTCAAGGGCTTCGAGAACGTCGACGCGGTCCGCGGGATTTTCGGACCGAGGACGACGTCCGTCCTCCGCGCGCTCAAGGTCGAGTTCTTCTCTTCGAAATGGGGGTACATGGGCGTCAGCGACGAGGACGGCCACCTCGTGGTCTCGACGCACTACCTGCGGACCGGGAACCGGCGGGACATCTATCTCGACGTCGTGCACGAGCTCGTCCACGTCCGCCAGTTCCGGGAAGGGAAGGAGCTGTTCCCGGAAGGCTTCAATTATCCCGATGCGCCCACCGAGATCGAGGCCTACAAGGGGTGTATCGCGGAAGGGCGGCGGCTCGGGATGACGGACCGGGAGCTGTTCAAGTACCTGAAAGTCGAGTGGATGGACCCGGGCGAGTTGCGCCGGCTCGCCCGGAACGTTGGAGTGAAAGCCCCGCCGAAGCCTCGTGGCCGCCGAAAACGGTAGGCCTCTTTCCGGATCCCCTGATTCTCGGCGATGCATTGAAGTTCCTCTGGCCCGGAGGCTCGGACCCGAGAAGTTATAGTTATTTAACTATAACTCGTGGGGCTACTCGAAGGCGGTCAGCTGGGGCTGCCGCGTCTTCGGCCGCTGCAGCTTCGTGACCCGAACCCCGATGAGGCGGAACCGGTGATTGCCTTCGGCGAACTCTTTTGCGAGCTCGACGCACACATCCGCGAGGACCTTCTCATCCAGGACGTGGGAAGCGAGCGTCCGCTCCCTTAGGTGGGTCTGGAATCCCTCGAACCGAATCTTGATGCCGACCGTGCGGAACGTCGCTCCCTGGGCCCGAGCTCGGAGGAAGACGTTGTGGGCCACATCCCGAATCGTCGATTCGATTTGGGGCCAGTCCGAGACGTCCTTGTCGAACGTCCGTTCGACGCTGATCGACTTCGGATCGGGCCGCTCCTCGACGGGCAGTTCCTCGATGCCGCGGGCGATGGCCCACAGCCAGACCGAATTCTTGCCCATGAGCTTCTTCAGCTCGGCGCCGGGGAACCGGGCCAATTCTCCGATCGTCCGGACTCCGACTCGTTCGAGCATCGCCGCGGTTTTCGCGCCGACCCCACTGATCCGAGTGACGGGCAGCGGGTCCAGAAAGGCGTTGACCTCCTCGGGTCGGACGACCTTGAGGCCGTCCGGTTTCGCCAAATCCGAGGCCATCTTCGCCACGGACTTGTTGGGCGCAACGCCGATCGTGCAGGCAAGCCTCTCCCGCTCCTTGACCGCGGCCTTCACGCGGAGGGCGTAGTCCGCCGCGCCGTCGAAGCCTTTGACCTTGGACGTGACGTCGAGGAAGGCCTCGTCGATGCTCACGTGCTCGAGGATGTCGGCGTGGGATCGCAGGACATCGATGACGCTCTCCGACGCGGCGGCGTACAGGTCGTAGTTCGGTCGGAGGTAGGTCGCCTGCGGTAACTTGTGCCAGGCCATGCTGATCGGCATCCCGCTCCGAACGCCGAGCTGCCGGGCCTCGTAGCTCGCCGCCATGACGACGCCGCGCCCTCGGCCCCCCTTCGGATCCGCGCCGACGATGACTGGCTTCCCGACGAGGTCCAGATTCTCGCGGCGCTCTACGCTGACATAGAAAGCGTCCATGTCCACGTGGAAGATGACGCGCGCCACGGATCGGAATGGACGTCGTTCATCATTAGGTTGGTTTCGGACACGTCCGTGCGCGTGGATTTCACTGGACGCAGAACTCGTTGCCCTCGGGATCCTGCATGACGACCCAGTACTCCCCGGGTTCCGTCTTGGACCGGGGAGGCAGGTCCCACGCCTTTTGCTCGGACGCCCCCAGATCCAAGAGGCGGCCCACCTCGCGGTTGACCTGCGCCTTCCGGTCTGACAAGGGGATAGCCAATCCGCCGCTTACGTTCAGATCCAGGTGGATCCGATTCTTCCCCGGCTTCGGCGTGTCCATCTGTTGGAAGTAGATCCGCGGTCCCCGTCCCTCCGGATCGACAATCGCACTCGCGGAGTTCCACTCCTCCGCGGGCACCTCCCATGCTTTGAGCGCCGCCTGCCACGACGAAAACCCCGCGGGCGGGTCCTGCAGCTTGTAATGGAGTGCTTCGGCCCAGAACTTCGCCAAGCGATCCGGATCGGCGGAGTCGAACACGACTTGAGTCTTGGTTGCCATGACCGTTTCCCAGTTCGTCCACATCGTCCGAGGGCGTATCTACGTGACGCCGGGAGGTCGGCGAATCGAGCCGGTGGCTTAGCTCAGCCGAAATCCGCGAGACCCTTCTGGCTTCCCGTACCGGCCTTCGCCGCGGGGAACTGGTATTCCATCATCCCCGCGAGGCGTCGGAACTCGTTCACGCTCCCCGGCCCGAAGCCCGCGTAGTGGTTGTTGAAGAAGACGAGGGCGCCCTTGACCGAATCGGACGACTCCTCGAGCTCCTTGTACCAGGTGCGCATCTCCGCGGACTTGTCTTTCTGGACCTCCTTGAATTCCGTGATCTCGCGATCTCCCACCATCCGCAGGTAGACCTGGTCCGAAGTCACGTCGGTCGGCGTTCGCAGGTACTGGTTCTCCGACCACACCATCGTGACGTTCCGGTCGCGGAGGAGCTTGTAGACGTCGTCACGGAACCATGACTTGTGTCGGAATTCGATGGCGTGCGGGTATTTGTCCACCTCGAGCGCGCGAAGAAACTCTTGCATGACAACCCAATGGGAGTCGAACTTGATGGACGGCGGAAGTTGAGCGACAAGCGGCCCACACTTTTCTCGCAGCTCCTTGGCGGATGCGTAGAACCACCCCAGGTTTTCCGCCACGCCTTTCAGCTTCTTCTCATGGGTGATCCGCTTCGGCATCTTCATCGCGAACAGAAATTCCGGGGGCGTGGACTTGTACCATCCCTTCGTCATCGCGGGCCCCGGGTTGCGATAGAACGAGGAATCGACTTCGACGCAGTCGAAGACGCTCGAGTAGAGCTTCAGGTAATCGGACTTCGGCGTGTCCGGCGGATAGAAGCCGCCGAGCCAGTCGTCGTATCCCCAGCCGCTGCAGCCGACTCGCAGCTTGTCCTTTAGTGTCATCCGAGGCTCGCAATGAGGATAACCGCGCAAGAATGAATAAATAGCGGCTGGCTTCGTGGACTGGGTTCCCAGGTAGTGGGGCCCCGTGGACCTGATTCTCGGCCTGCTGATCATCTTCGTCACCGCGCGGGCCGCCGGGGAGGCGATGGAGAAACTCCACCAGTCTCCGATGATCGGCGAGGTGCTCGCGGGAATCCTGGTCGGGCCGATGGTCCTCGGCCTCATCAATCCGGATCCGACGACTTCGTTCGGGGAGTCGTTGAACGTGGTCGCCAATCTCGGCGTCTTCATCCTCGTGCTCCTCGCGGGAATCGAACTCGGCCGCGAGGGCCTGCGAAAGGCCTTCAAGGAACGGAGCATGGTCGTCGCCTTCGTCGAGTTCTTTCTCCCGTTCTCCCTGGGCTACAGCCTGGCCGCGGCCCTGGGCATGACGTTTGCGCAGTCCCTGTTCCTCGGCACCGCGATGGCGGTCACGGCGCTCCCGGTGAGCGTCCGCATCCTCCTCGACTTGAACCTCTTGAACTCCCGGCTGGGACGGGCAATCGTTTCCGTCGCCCTGGTGAACGATCTCGTCGCCTTCGCGATGTTGGGCCTCGTGGTCCAGTTCACGTCCCTCGGAGCGTCGACGCCGGAGGGAGTCACGATCGGTCTCGTCGCCCTGAACAATGTCCTGTTCGTTGGACTCGTATTCTGCGTGGCAACGATCCTAAAGCTGACGACTCGGCTGGGGCGGAATTCCGAATCGTACATGCAGGCGTTTGTCTCAAAACTCCGCGGCCAGGAAGCGTCGTTCGCATTGTGCATCTCGACGGCCCTCGGGCTTGGTGCCGCGGCCGAACTGTTGGGGATCCATTTTGCCGTGGGAGCCTTCTACGGTGGCCTCTTGATGACCCCGCAGCTCTTGGGACAGGTTCAGTTCAACCGGGTCCGCAACGCCGTGTCGTCGGTGACGTTCGGGCTCTTTGCACCCGTGTTCTTCGCGTATGTCGGATTGAAGTTCTCCGTTACGTTCACGGCATGGCCGTTGATCCTCGGGATCACTGCAATCGCCTTCATCGGAAAGTTGATCGGGGGACTCATGGGCGGATTCGTCGCCGGATTCCGGGGCGCACCCCTCCTTGCCCTCGGGGTCGGCTTGAACGCGAGAGGAATGATGGAACTCTTGCTCGCGCAGGTCGGCCTTGCCACCGGAATCATTGACACGAATCTCTACTCCGCGCTCGTCATCATGACACTCACAACGACTCTGTGCACGCCGCCGATCCTGAAGCGCCTGCTCCGCCGCTTCACCGTCGCCGACGTGCTCCCGCGGGTGCCCGGTCCCATCGCGGTCGGCGGGCTCGAATCCACAACCCGGATCCCCAGCGATGAAACCGCCCGATAGTGCTCAGGAGTGTTCATAACGTTGATTAACCGCGTCAGTTTCATGCTGCCCTTCCAGGCGATCGAACCGGAGCCTCGTGGATCGAACGCTGGAGGACATGCGGATGAACCGACTTGCGGTCATAGGTCTCGGGGTGACGGTGGCGGGGATTCTCCTCGTGATCGGCTTCTGGCCCCTGTTTTCGGTCAGCGGTGCGGATCTCCTTGCATCAAGAAACGGGAACCAGTACACCGGATACACGCAGGGTTCTCAAATCATGGTCCACGAGAAGGTCCTCGATGTGTCTTTCTCGAATTTCTTCGGAAACCCGACCACGACGCTCGAGATTGAAGATGGAAATCCGAACGACGCCACCGTGATCTACGTTCGCGGAGACGCACGTAACGTCGTCTCGCCGGGAGACGTCATCTTCGCCTCGGCCACGCTTCAACTCATTGCAGGCTTCTATTACTGGGAAGTCGCGTCGCCGGGGAACATCCACCTGTCCTGGCCGATCGATGCCCTGTTCTATGGAATCGCAGCTGCCGGAGTGGTGGCCCTCGGAGTCGCCGCGTTCCGAAAGCCGTGAGCATACCGGAAGGCTGAAATCGACTTGCGGACATCGGCACACGCGATGTCCGAGTTGGGTGACGCCGGGGCGCGCCGAATCGAATGGGCTCGGGACCATATGCCCGTCCTCGCCGCAATCCGGGACGAGCTTAAACGGAAAAAAACCCTCCGAGGACTCCGGATCGGGATGGCACTCCACGTCGAGGCGAAGACCGGGGTCCTCGCGTTGTCGTTGCGGGAGGCGGGCGCAACGATCCGTCTCGCGTCGTGTAATCCGTTGTCCACGGACGACAGCGTGGCGACGGCGCTCGCGGAGACGTACGGCCTCGAGGTGTACGCGAAGAAGTGGCAGACCAACGAGGAGTACTATGCGAACCTCCACAAGGTCCTCGACTTGAAGCCGGACCTCGTCATCGACGATGGCGCCGACCTTGTCAACCTCGTGCACACGAAGCGACGGGAACTCCTGGACAGTATCCGAGGAGGCAACGAGGAGACGACGACGGGCATCATCCGACTCCGAGCGATGGAACGGGATGGTGCGCTCCGGTTTCCCGTCATCGACGTGAACGACGCTCAAATGAAGCACCTGTTCGACAACCGGTACGGGACGGGCCAGAGCACGTTCGACGGGCTGATGAACGCGACGAACCTGCTCATCGCGGGCAAGACTTTCGTCGTCGCGGGCTACGGATGGACGGGACGCGGAATCGCCATGAGGGCCCGCGGGATGGGCGCTCGGGTCGTCGTCACCGAGATCGATTCGGTGAAAGCCATCGAAGCTTCCATGGACGGATTCGAGGTCCTCCCCATGCGCAGCGCCGTCCGAGAGGCGGACTTCATCGTCTCCGCGACGGGTTGCAAGGACATCGTGACCGCCGCGCACTTCCCGGCGATGAAGGACGGCGTCGTCCTCGCGAACGCGGGCCATTTCGACAACGAAATCTCGAAACCCGATCTAGAGAAAGCCGCGAAGAGTAAGCGGCGAGTCCGCGAGTTCGTCGACGAGTACATGCTCCCGGGAGGCAAGCGGGCCAACCTCGTCGCCGAGGGCCGCCTCGTGAATATCGCAGCGGGCCAAGGCCATCCGGTCGAGATCATGGACATGAGCTTCGCAATCCAAGCGGTGTCCGCCGGCTATCTCGCGCAGAACGCATCCCGGCTGCAACCTCGGGTTTATCCCGTCCCCCCGGCACTCGACTTGAAAGTCGCGCGGTTGAAGCTCCGGAGCATGGGGGTCCGAATCGATCATCTAACGAAAGGACAGCGTGCCTACCTCGAATCCTGGCAAGAAGGGACGTGAACATTCGGCTGGGCCCGGGGATGGTTAATCATGACAGCCAAGAGGGCCGTCCTTTCCGATTTCGATGGGACGATCACTCGGGTGGACGTGGGGGAAGCCATCCTCGAAGAGTTCGCGCCATCGCAGTGGCGGGAAATCGAAGAGCGATACCGCGCACGGAAAATCGGAACCCGAGAGTCCATGGCCCTTCAACTCGCGTTGGTCCGAGCGGACCGAGAAGAGTTGTTGCAGTTCGTCGACCGCATTGCCGTAATCGACGAAACGTTCCGCGAGTTCGTCGAATTCTGTCAGGCGCGGGGGCTGGTCCTCGAAATCGTCAGCGAAGGCCTCGACTTCTATGTGCAGTATCTGCTCCAGAAATGGGACCTCCAGATCCCTGTCCGGACGAACCACGCGATTTTCGAGGAGGGCCGGTTGCGCATGGATTACCCATGGGCGGACGCAACCTGCAAGCTGTGCGGCACATGCAAGTTGTTACGCCTCTTTGAGCTTCGGACAGCGGGCTACCGAACCGCGTACGTTGGAAATGGAAATTCCGACCTTTGCCCCGCGATCGAAGCGGATCTCGTGTTCGCAAAATCCAATCTCGCAGACCTGTGCCGCACGGAAGAAATCGATTTCGTCCCGTTCGATCGTTTCTCCGACGTTCAGAGAGGATTGGGTGCGTGGGCATGAGGAACTTTCTCGGCGCATTCGGGCACGTCGCCATGGACTACATCGTCTCCCTTCGCCGCCTGCCGACGCCAAACACCTCCATCGAGATCCTCGACCGGGAGCGCTACTTCGGAGGGACCGCCGGAAACCTCGCGCGAGCGGCCGCGCGTCTGGGCGTCAAGGTCTCACTGGCGTCGTTCGTCGGGGGCGACTTCCCCGCGGACTATCGAGACGCGTTGAAGCAGGATGGCGTCGATACGACGGACCTTCGCACGGTTCGCAACGCAAACACGCCCACCGCATGGGTCTTCTCAGATCCGAAGGGGAACCAGATGGCGATCGTCGACCAGGGGCCGATGAAGAATGCCGCGCACCTGCCTCTCTTGCGGCACAGTGTGCAAGACGTCGACCTCATTCATATCGGGACCGGACGACCGGAATACTACCTGCGCGTCGCGCGACTCGCGTCCTCTCTCAGAAAGACGATCGCATTCGATCCGTCGCAAGAAATCCACTACGTGTACACGGCTCGGCTCTTCCGCGAGCTGCTCCGTCGGTCGACCTACTTTTTCGGGAATGAGGCGGAGATCGTCCGAGCAAGGCGGCTGGCACGGGTCACTTCCACCGAAGGGTTGCTCGAGGCCGTGGAAGTCGTCGTGGCCACACTCGGATCCCGCGGAAGTGCTGTGTACTCCCGCGACGGTCGGATTCGGGTCCCGAGGGTTCGTCCCCGGAAAGTGGTCGACGTGACCGGTGCGGGCGACGCGTATCGCGCGGGCTTTTACGCGGGCCTGGCTCGCGGGCTCGACCTGCGTCGATGCGGGATTCTCGGGTCCGCGGTCGCAAGTTTCGCCGTGGAAAAGAAGGGGACGCAGTCGAACCTCCCGACGTGGTCGCAAGTTCTCTCCCGAGCCCGGCGACACGCAACGTTCTGACGACACGGGGACTCCACCGTAACGCCTCGCAACCACGCCCGGGGATGGCGAAGCGGTCGCAACCGAACTCCCCAACGAGCGCTTTGAAATACAAGTTGCGATAGGGTTATATTGCGACAGTAGTTTCTCGGCGCGGTGACCTAGGGATGGCCATCGGGTTCGTGCTCATTAGCACCGCTCCTGCGAAGGAGCACGAAGTGTACAATGAGCTCCTCAAGGTGAAGGAAATCGTGGAGCTCCACCCCTTGTTCGGAGAATACGACCTGATCGCGAAAATCGAGGCCGAAGATTTCAACGTCCTCGGTCAGGTCGTGGTCGACAAGATCCGATCGATTCCCGGAGTCATCGACACGAAGACCTTGACTGGCATCAAGTTCTGAGGGATTACATGAGCGCCTTTTCCGCGTTTGACTGGTTGACATTTCTGACCATCCTCCTCCTGACCTTCAGTCTATTCCTGGTCATCACCGGAGCCTTCACCGCGTACTTCGGAAGCGGGAAGAGCCGGAAGATCGGGGTCGGACTGCTTGTCGGCGGTTTGGTCGTCGGGGCGTTGTGGGCGTGGTACGCGGGTCCATTTAGCTCGAACGTAAACCTGGTCAACATTATCGTCGAGTCGATTGGCGTGATCCTCGCGGCAGTCATCGGGGCCGCCGCGGCGATTGGGCTCTTCCTCTTGGCAATCATGAAGAGCTAGGCCCGGATCTCTGCGTTCCGCCGGATAAGTCGAAAGCCTTTATCCCAGGAACCCACCTTGTCCTAGACGATGCCCGTCGATGTCCTCATCGTCCTCGGTTCCAAGACGGACGCGGAGGTCGGAAAACAGGCGAGTTCGTTCTTGGACCAGTTCGGCGTCGGATACGAGATGGTGGTCGCCTCCGCGCATCGCACGCCGGACCTCCTTCGCGACCTGATCCGAAACACGACCGCAAAAGTCTTCATCGCGATCGCCGGCCTTTCCGCCGCGCTTCCCGGCACGATCGCGGCCCACACAACGAAACCGGTGATCGGAGTGCCGGTGAGCGGCAAGCTGAATCTGGATGCCGTCCTCAGCGTCTCGCAAATGCCGCCCGGAGTCCCCGTGGCCGCTGTCGGCCTCGACCGGGGGGAGAACGCGGCCATCCTCGCGGTGGAGATCCTGGCCTTGCGGGACGAGCGGCTGGTCGACAAGCTCAAGGAGCACCGCGAGGCGTTGAAGAAATGGGTGCTCGAGGACTCCCGGACGCTGGGCGAATGATGTTCGACGCGACCGCTCTCATCGCCGAACAGACCGAGGCCATCCGCAAGTCCGTGCCGGGCAAGGCGATCATCGCCTGTTCGGGTGGGGTCGACAGCACGGCGGCGGCGGTCCTCGCGAGTCGCGCCCTCGGAGATCGCCTTCTCGCGGTCTACATCGACACCGGGCTCATGCGGAAGGGAGAGACCGAGGACGTCGCGCAGACCCTGAAGGAACTCGGCGTGCGGCACCGGATCGTCCACGCCGCGGACGAATTCTTCGCGGCCCTGCGGGGCATCGTCGACCCGGAGAAGAAACGGTCCATCATCGGCCGCAAGTTCATTGAGCTCTTCGAGCGAGAGGCGAAGACCTTCGGGGCCGACCATCTGGTCCAAGGGACGATCGCCCCGGACTGGATCGAGAGCGGAGGCCAGCTCCGGGATCGGATCAAGACCCACCACAACGTCGGCGGCCTGCCGGAGAACATGAAGCTGAAGCTCGTCGAACCGCTACGCGACCTCTACAAGGACGAGGTCCGGGCGGTCGCCCGGGCGCTCGGCGTGAGGGTCTCGGAGCGACAGCCGTTTCCCGGGCCTGGACTCGCGGTTCGGGTGGTCGGAGAAGTGACGCCGGAGCGAGTCGCCCTCATCCGAGGCGCGTCCGCCATCGTCGAGGAGGAGGTCCAGGCCGCGGCCGGACGCGGTCTCATGCTCCTCCCGTGGCAGTACTTCGCCGTCCTCCTGCCGGTGCAGACCGTCGGCGTTCACGGGGACCTCCGTGTGTACGGTCAGACGGTCGCGGTTCGTGCGGTCGACTCGATCGACGGCATGACCGCGGTGTACTCGAAAATCCCCCATGAGGTCCTCGACCGCATCTCGATCCGAATCACGAACGAGGTCGGGGGAATCAACCGCGT
>Ga0137415_10000052_pt1 | contig 84594 bp, 80 predicted proteins | sample CZODoug3_1_1_16f_FD_183082 | JGI IMG/M metagenome (GOLD analysis project Ga0137415, IMG submission 183082) | Vadose zone soil fungal communities from Angelo Coast Range Reserve, California, USA - CZODoug3_1_1_16fungal (Hybrid Assembly) | ecosystem: Environmental > Terrestrial > Soil > Vadose... | reverse complement strand
GGGCTTCCCAAAAGATCCGTTCTACCTGTACCAGAGCGCGTGGACGGACCGGCCGATGCTGCACCTGTTCCCGCACTGGAACTGGAAGGCGGGGGACACCATCGACGTGTGGGCCTACACCAATGGGGACGAGGTGGAGCTGTTCCTGAACGGTGGTTCGCTCGGCGTGAGGCGGAAGGAAAGCGACGTGGCCCATCTGATGTGGCGCGTCGTGTACGCGCCGGGGACGCTGCGCGCGGTGGCGCGCAAGGGCGGGCAGGTGATGGCGACCGAGCAGGTGAAAACCGCTGGGGCGCCCGTGCGCATCGCGCTCGTCCCCGACCGCTCGCAGCTCCGTGCCGGCGGAGCGGACCTGTCGTTCGTCACCGTGCAGGTGCTCGACCGCGCGGGCGTCGCGGTTCCCACGGCGGACCTCCTGGTCCGCTTCCGGCTGGCGGGCGATGCGCGGATTGCGGGCGTGGACAATGGCGACCAGATCAGCCATGCGCCTTTCAAAGCCGACCGCGTGAAGCTCTTCAACGGAAAGGCACTGGTGATCGTCCGGGCGCGTGAGCGGGCGGGGACGGCCACCCTGAGGGCTGAAGCCGATGGGCTGGAGCCCGCCAGCGTTCGCTTCGAGCTTGGGCCAGGTCGCTGAAGCGGAGTGATCACCTCGCCTGCCGGAGCGTCACTCGGTAACCGCCGCGCAGCAGCCTTCCCTGCGTGGTGAGCACGAGCCGCTCGACAGCGTCGCCCCACACGGAGCGGAGCTGTGGGGCGTTTGCCCAGCCGCTGGGTGCGTCAGGGATGCCCAGACACCCAGCGACACCAGACAGTGCCGGACCTGTGTGCGGAGCGCTTTGGAGGTCACGGGATCGCCTCCCCGATCGCCGTCGCGAGCACCGTTTCGGGAGTCCACTGCGCGATGGGGCGTGCGGGGGAGAGGCGCCCGCGGCTCATGACCGCCAGCCGGTCGCACAGTCCGAACAGCTCCGGCAAGTAGGAGCTCACGAGCAGCACCGCTTTCCCCGCCTCGGCGCAGCGCGCGATGGTCTCGTACAGCTGTACTCGACTGCCGATGTCGATGCCGCGTGTGGGCTCGTCCAGCAGCAATACCTCCGCGTCCTGATAGAGGAGTCGCCCGATCGCGACCTTCTGCTGATTGCCGCCCGAGAGGGCGCGCACCGGCTGCTCTGGGGCAGCGGCCCGGATGCGGAGCGCCTCGATCCATGTCCGGGCGGCCGCGCGCTGCCGGCCCAGGTCGAGCCATCCCCATCCCGGCGAGGAGGCCGACATCCGAGTGGCGGTGAGGTTGTCGGCGATGGAGAGCGGCAACGCGAGGCCTTCCCGCGTGCGGTCCTCGCTCAGGTACCCGAACCCCTGACCGAGCCGCTCGGCCGGGCTCGCTCCGCGCACGACGAGCGTCCGGCCGAGCAGTGCGATCCGTCCCGACGGCTGCGGCTCGAGCCCGAACAGGGCGCGCACCAGCTCGGTCCGCCCGGATCCGATGAGCCCGGCAATGCCGAGGATTTCCCCCCGTCGCAGCTCGAAGCTGGCGTGCCGCAGCGCCGGCGGGGCCGCGACTCCGTCCACGGTGAGCAGCACCTCTCCCTCCGGTGCCGCAGCGCGCGTCGGGAAGAGCCCCGCGACGGGCCGCCCCACCATCTGTGCGATCAGATGATCGGCGCTGGTGCCGGCGAGCGGCCCGGTGTCGACGCTGCGGCCATCGCGCAGCACGGTGTACCGGTCGGCGATCTCGCGGACCTCCTCCAGAAAGTGGCTGATGTAGATCACGGCGAGCCCCTGCGCCGCGAGACGACGGATCAACGCGAACAGCCGGTCCACTTCCTCGCGCTGCAGGCTGCTCGTCGGCTCATCCATCAGGAGGATGCGGGCGTCGGCGGCCAGGGCGCGGCAGATCTCGACCACCTGCTGGGCCGCGAGCGGCAGTTCGCCCAACCGGGCGTCGGGCGTGAGGCCCGGGTGGGCGAAGTTCTCGAGCAGGCCGAGCGCCCGCCGGCGGGCGGCCGCCGCGTCGAGCCACCCCCAGCGCGACGGCTCGATCCCGAGCAGGATGTTCTCGGCCACGGAGAGGTGGGGGCAGAGCGACAGCTCCTGATGGATGAGGGCGACGCCGCACCGCCGCGCTTCGAGCGGCGAGGGTGGGGCGTACGGCCGCTCGTCGAGCTGCATCGCGCCGCGGTCGGGACGCAGTGCGCCGGCGACGATGCCCATCAGCGTGCTCTTGCCGGCGCCGTTCTCTCCGATCAGGGCGTGCACCTCGCCGGGGTGGAGCACCAAGTCCACGCCGTCCAAGGCCACGGTCGGGCCGAACCGCTTCGCGAGGCCCGAGATCCGGAGCACGGTCATTGCTCGATCAAGTACCGCGCGATCGGCGGGTTCACGAGCTCCTGGGTCGCAGCCGAATCCAGGTTCGCCGCCGTCACGAGCGCGACGCCCGTGTCGATGAGACGCTCGACCGGCTTACCGCGCAGCTGATCGGCCATCGTCTTCACCCCCAGGTAGCCCATGCGCATCGGGTTCTGAACCACCAGCCCGTCGAGCTGGCGCGCGCGGATCGCAGCGATCAGGATCGAGCTCGCATCGAAGCCGACGAACCTGACCTTGCCTGCCAGGCCGATGTCTTGCAGCGCGAGCAGCATGCCGATCGTCGAGGACTCGTTGGGGGTGAAGATGCCCTGGACCAGCCCGCCGTAGCGGTTGAGGAGGTTTTCCGAGGCGCGCTTGGCCGTCTCGCGCGTGGGTCCGGCGTACTGATCGGCGGACACGATCTCGATGCCCGGGTAGCGCGAGCGCAGCACCTCGAGGAATCCGGACTCCCGCTCGGTCGTACTGGCCGATCCCTCGCCGTACCGGAGCAGCAGGATTTTGCCCTTCCCACCGAGCAGCTCGCCCAGCCGGCCCGCGCCCAGCTGCCCGCCCTTGCGATTGTCGGTGGCGACGAAACTGACGATGCTGTCCGACTCGAGCCGGGAGTCGATGATCACCGTGGGTACGCCGGCGCGCCGGGCCTCTTCGACCGGGCGCACCAACGCTCGGCTGTCGAGTGGCGCGAGCACGATCCCCTGGACACCCTGGCTGATGAAGCCCTCCACGACCTGGATCTGCTGCTCGCGGTCGTCTTCCCGCAGCGGGCCCTTCCAGATGATGTTGACCTGTGTACCCTCGGTCGCCAGCTCGCGTGACGCCTGGATCGCCCCCGCATGGATGCTCTTCCAGAACTCGTGCGTGGTCCCCTTGGGGATCACCGCGATGGTCACCGGCTGCTGCGAGCCGGCTTGCCGTCGTCCGCCGCACCCCAGGATCACGCCCACTCCGGCCGCGACCAGGACGACAGGCGCTGTTCTCTTCATAGGTCCTCCAGCAAGAGCACGTGGACCGTCTGGGGACCGTGCACCCCCACTACCAACGTGAGCTCGATATCCGAGGTGCGCGACGGTCCGGTGATGAAAGTGATTGCATGGCTGTCGGCCTGGCGCACGTGAGCGAGCCCGTCGCCCAGCGACTCACAGATGCAGCGCGTGGACAACAACGCGACGTGGATCGGCGGGACGAGCGACAATAGCCGGCTCCGCTCGCGCGCCGACTCGAGCACCAGCGTGCCGGTCTCGGCGATCCCCCACTGCGCGGTGGTGACTCCGACGTCGCACGCAAACAGATCGTCGCGCGACAAGCGGTCCAGGGCCGCCATCTCGAAGCGGTCCCGCAGCGGTCGTAGCAACCGCTGGACGAGCGGAGCGTCGGAGCCGACAACGCGCCGTGCCCCCGCACCCGAGAGGATGCCGGCCAGCGCGCCTGCGGCCTCCGCCTCGCCGCGCACGACGGTGCACTGCGCGCCGACGGCGGCGAGCCGCTCGGTGAAGGAACTCACGACGTCCCCTCGCTCCTTGGAACCCCGGGCCGCCCTAAAGGACTTCCTCGGGCCCTGCGGGCCCTCGGTCGCCGGCCCGGGGTCAGCCGAACCGGTCGAGCCCACGGCTGACCCCGGGGCGATGCCCCGGGGTTTCAGGTTCTCTCGGATCGCGCTCAGGATCTCGCGGCGCGCGTCCTCGCTGCGCATCACCGTCCCCCCTCGTGCCGCAGTCCCGCCCGCCACTCGTCGCGAAAGCTGCGCGGCGCGAGCGGGCGGAGATCGCGCCACTTGGTCCATGCGCCGAGCGGCGGTACGATGTGCAGCCTCCGGGCGCAGGCCATCAACCACCCGAACAGCCGCGGCCGCGCCATCACGGCTGCATAGCTCGCGAACGCGAGCCGCTCGAGCAGCGCCCGCGTGCCGGTACTCCCGCCCCGAGCGACTGCCTGCGCCCGCAGATGCAGCAGGACCGCCGGGATGTCGATCTTGACGGGACAGACGTCCCGGCAGGCGCCGCACAGGCTGGACGCGTAGGGGAGCTCGGCGGATTCCCCCATCCCGAGCAGCTGCGGGGTCAACACCGCGCCGATCGGACCGGGATAGACCGACCCGTACGCGTGACCGCCGATCTGGCGGTAGACCGGGCAGGCATTGAGACACGCGCCGCAGCGGATGCACGCGAGCGTCTGACGGGTCACCGGGGACGCCAGCATGCGCGAGCGGCCGTTGTCGAGCAGCACGATGTGGAGCTCCTCCGGCCCCTCGTCCGCCGGATGGCGCTTCGTGCCCGTGAGCAACGATTGATACGCGGTTAACGCCTGGCCGGTACCGGAGCGGGGGAGCAGCCGCAGAAACACTTCCAGGTCGGCGAACCGGGGGATCACCTTCTCGATGCCCATGAGCGCGACGTGGGTGCGCGGGAGGCTGGTGGTGAGGCGCGCGTTCCCTTCGTTCTCGAGGATCAGGATGGTACCCGTCTCCGCGACCGCGAAGTTGACGCCCGAGACGCCGAGATCCGCTTCGGCGAACCGGCGGCGCAGCGCCTGCCGCGCCGCTGCCGCAAGCTTGGCGACGTCGTCGGAGGGCTCCATCCCGAGCTTCTCGGCGAACAGGGCCGCGATCTGGCCTTTCGTCTTGTGGATCGCGGGGACCACGATGTGTGATGGCTCCTCACCCGCGAGCTGGACGATGTATTCGCCCAGGTCGGTCTCCACCGGTGCGATCCCACGCGCGGCGAGGGCGGCGTTCAGGTGAATCTCCTCCGACGCCATGCTCTTGCTCTTTACCACGGTGCGGGCACCCCGTCGCGCGGCGATTCCGGCGATGATGTCACAGGCTTGGGCGGCGTCGCGCGCCCAATGCACCTGCGCCCCGGCGCGCTCGGCGTTCGCGGCGAACTGCTCGAGGTAGCGGTCCAGGTGGAGTAACGTCTCGTCCTTGATGGCACGCGCGCGGTCGCGGGCGCCCTCCCAATCCGGCACCTCGGCGATCGCCGCCCGCCGCCGCTCCCCGAATAGTGTCGTGGCGTGACGCAGCGCGCCCCGCAGCTGGCCGTCGGCCAGCGCCGCGCGCGCGTCCCGGTCGAAGCTCATGCGGTCGACGCCAGGACTTCCGCCAGGTGCAGGGCGCGGACGGCCGATCCCCGGCGCGACAGCCGGCCGCCGATCTGCATCAGGCAGCTCGCATCCCCCGAGACGACGGCATCCACCCCGGCTCGGTCGATCGCGTCCACCTTCTCGTCCAGGATCGCCACCGAGATCTCGGGATACTTGACCGAGAAGGTGCCGCCGAAGCCGCAGCACGTCTCGGCGCCCGGCGGCGGCAGCTCGACCAGCTCCACCCCGCGCACCCGGCGCAGCAGCCGGCGTGGCTCGTCCTTGATCTTCAGGTCGCGCAGGCCGTGACACGCGTCGTGCCAGGTGAGGCGGCCGCGGAAGCTCGCCCCCACGTCGTCCACGCCCAGCCGATTGACGAGGAAGGCGCTGAGCTCGTGCGTGCGTTCCGCCACGGCGCGTGCTCGAGCACGCCAGCCCGGATCCTCGAACAGCTGCTCGTAATGGTGCAGCATCGCGGTGCACGATCCCGAGGGGCTGACGATCGCGTCGGCGTCGCTCGATTCGAAGATCTCGATGAGCCGGCGGGCCAGCGCGCACGCCTCCGGGCGATATCCCGTGTTGAACGCGGGCTGCCCACAACACGTCTGGCGCTCGTCGAACTCCACGGCGCACCCCATCCGCCGCAGCACCTGCACCGCGCCGCGCGCCGCCGCGGGCCAGAGTTGATCCGCCAGACAGGTCACGAACAGCGAGACGCGCATCGCGGGCCTCACACGACGACGACGCCCTTGACGTACTCCGGGGCGCGGTGATCGCCCATGAAGGCGCGGACGACGGAGTCGAGCGACGGGTGGCGGTGGGTGATGAGCGACTGCACGTCTACCTGCCCGCGCTCGATCAGGTCCAGCGCGCGGATGTAGGTCGCCGGTCGGCCGTCGTCCGCGAAACCGCCCGACGCCCCGACCGGCGCCAGCAGGGTGGGCTCGAGGAACTGGAGCTGGCTCAGCACGCTCAGGTCCACCCCGGTGTGGCCGTGCCCGTACAAGAGGATCGTCGCCTGCTTCCGCACGAGCCGCGGGATCGCCGCGAACACCGCTCCGGAGCCCGTGGCCTCGATGAGCAGCTCGGCGCGGCGCCCCCGGGTGCGCTCGTACACCACCTCCACCGGGTCCGTAGCGGTCGGGTCGATCGTCTCCGCGCCGAACCGCTCGGCGAGCGCCCGCTTCGTCGCGTGCGGCTCGGTCACCAGCAGCAGTCCGTCGTAACCGAGCACGGTACGCAGATACTGCACCCAGAGGAGGCCCGCGGGGCCCGCCCCGCAGATCACGACGCAGCGGGCGACTTCTCCCCCAGCCGATCCGTTCCGCAGGGCGTAGCGCGCCGGCGTACGTGTGAGTAGCTGCGCCGAGTGCACCACGCACCCCAGTGGCTCGGTCAGCGCGGCGACCGCGGGGTCGCGGTCGGATGCGATGCGCACCGCGTTCACCGCCGGGATGGTCAGATACTCGGCGAATCCGCCCGGCAGCCCCGTGATCCCGTGCTCCGAGTACCACTCGCACTGGTGAGAGTCGCCGGTGGCGCAGTACTCGCACAGGGGCGAGCGTGCCGCGCTCATGCAGTTTCTCCCCTGATCGACCACCACCTGCTCGCCGGGGTGGAGATCGCGCACGGCCGTGCCCGCCGCCTCGACGACGCCCGCGATCTCATGTCCCAAGATCTGCGGCTGCCGGGCGAGGGGGATCGGTTGCCCCCGCTCGTCCCGGTTGTAGTTGGCGTGCCCCGCGAAGATGTGGAAGTCGGTGCCACACAGTCCCACGGCCGTGACGCGCACCACCACGTCACGTGGGCCCGGCTCCTCGCATGCGACGTCGCGTAGCTCGATCCGGCCGACGTCGACGAGGACGGCGGCCTTCACGGCAGCAGGGTGGAGGACGTTTCCAGCACCACCACCGATGCGATGCTGCTCGGCGCCACCATCGGCAGCTCGACCACGAAGCCCGAGTCCGTGCGCTCGATAGGAAGCTGCTTCCCGTCGGCCAGCACGTAGGCGCGCAGCGGCAGGTCTTTCACGCCGGTCAGCGGCAAGCGGTGGTCCTTGGGCCAATCGAAGATGTGGGCATACACCCGTCCTGGTTTGGCCGTGTAGCGGCCCCACGCCGGCATGCCGTACGGGCTCACGCTCGTCGCATAGATGGCCTCGCCGTTGGCCTTCATCCAGTCGCCCATCTCGCGCAGCCGCCACCCGATGGGCGGGGGGATCAATCCGTCAGCGGTCGGCCCCACGTTGAGGAGGAAGTTGCCGCCCTTCGAGGCCACGTCGATCAACGTCCGCAGCAGGGTGCGCGTGTCCTTCCAGTCGTCGTCGTACGACTTGTAGCCCCAGGTGTCGTTCATCGTCATACACGTCTCCCAGTCGACCCCGGGGAGCCCCTCGGGCGGGACCTGCTGCTCCGGGGTCCCGAAGTCGCCGAGTCCGATTTGGCCCTCGGTGTTGAGTCCGCTCAATCCCTGGCGTGTGTGCCCCACGCGGTTGTTGACGATCAGGCTGGGACGGATTGCGCGGACGTAGTGGTACAGATCTCGTCCGCGTTCGTCGCTCCAGTCGGCGACCCATTCGCCGTCGAACCACAGCACGTCGATGTAGGGGTATTGCGTCAGCAGCTCCTTGAGCTGGGGTTTCATGTACGTGTCGACGTAGCGGCCGAAGTTGGGGTTGCTCCACGTGCGCGAGTTGTAGTCGGGGTAGTTGGGCCCCTGGGCGTCCGGGTGATGCCAGTCCATGATCGAATAGTAGACGCCGAACTTGAGGCCGGCACGATGCGCCGCCTCCGACAGCGCCTTGATGACGTCCCGTCTGTACGGCGTGGCGTCCATGATGTCGTAGCTCGAGACCTTCGAGTCGAAGATGGCAAAGCCATCATGGTGTTTGGAGGTGATGATGATGTACCTCATGCCGGCATCCTTGGCGATTCGCACCCACTCGTCGGCGTCGAACCGCGTGGGATTGAAGCTGTGGACGTACTTCTCGTAGTCGGGGATCGGGATGTGCGCCCGGCTCATGATCCACTCACCGATGCCGCGGATTCGCTCTCCGTTGTAGGTGCCGGCGGGCACGGCGTACGCGCCCCAGTGAATGAACATCCCGAACTGCGCATCGCGCCACCACGCCATGCGGGCGTCGCGTTGGTCCTTCGTTTCGTGCGCGAGGTCCTGGGTCGGCGCGCGACGCGCCGCGGCCAGGGTCAATAGGAGCGCGCAGATGATGGCAGGTCGCATGCTCATGGCTTCACTCCGTGCGCGGCCCACGCGGGGCCGTCGGGATAGGCGTACATCGCGAGACTCTGGGGACGCATCGTGATGCTGTAGCCGGGGGCCGTGGGGACGAGGTAGCGACCGTCCCGCACGACTACAGGGTCCACGAAGTGCTCGTGCAAATGGTCCACGTACTCGACGACGCGGTCGTGGAGCGATGCGCTGACGCACACGTAGTCGAAGATCGCGAGGTGCTGCACGTACTCGCACAGTCCCACGCCGCCGGCATGGGGGCAGACCGGGAGCCCGAACTTCGCGGCGAGCAGCAGCACCGCCAGCACCTCGTTGACCCCGCCCAGCCGGCAGCTGTCGATCTGGCAAAACCGCATCGCGCCCGCCTGCATCAGTTGCTTGAACATGACGCGGTTATGGCATTGTTCTCCGGTGGCGACGCCGATCGGTGCGATCGCACGCGCGATCGCGGCGTGGCCCAGCACATCGTCCGGGCTGGTCGGCTCCTCGATCCACCAGGGATCGAACCGCGCCAACTCGCGCATGCTGGCGATCGCCTCGCTCACGTCCCATACCTGATTGGCGTCGAGCATGAGCTTCCTCTCCGGTCCGATCTCGCCGCGCACGACCGCCGCTCGACGCAGATCGTCCTCCAAGTCGCGGCCCACTTTGATCTTGAAGTGCGACCACCCGCGCGCCACCCCCTCGCGGCACAGGCGCTGGATCTTCTCGTCGGGGTAGCCGAGCCACCCGGCCGACGTCGTGTACGCGGGGTAACCGCCGCGCTTGAGCTCCGCCTCCCGAGCGGCGCGCGTCGGCTCGTGCGCGCGCAGCACGTCGAGCGCGTCTTGCGGTGTGAGGGCGTCGCTCAAATACCGGAAGTCGATGCAGCGCACCAATTCTTCCGGAGGCATGTCGCGCAGCAGCTGCCACAGCGGCTTCCCCTCCACCTTGGCGTAGAGGTCCCACACGGCGTTCACGAGCGCGGCGGTGGCGAGGTGGATCACACCCTTTTCCGGTCCCACCCAGCGGAGCTGCGAGTCGCTCGTGAGGCGCCGCCAGAAGCGTGCCATGTCCCTCTTGATCTCCTCCAGCGTCAGCCCCTGAACGAGTGGCGCGAGCGCGCGGACCGCGGCCACGCACAACTCGTTACCCCGCCCGATGGTGAAGGTGAGACCGTGTCCCTCCCGCCCGGCGGGGTGATCGGTGTGCAGCACCACGTACGCCGCCGAGTAGTCGGGGTCCGGGTTCATGGCATCCGAGCCGTCCCGCTCCCGCGAGGTCGGAAACCGGATGTCGTGCATGTCGACTCGAGTGATCGTGGTGGGGCGGGGCATCGCTGGGGGGAGACCGACTCACATGGCGGTGAAGCCGCCGTCGACCGGGAGCGCCACGCCCGTGACGAAGCCCGCCTCGGGCGACACGAGCCAGAGCGCGGCGGCGGCGCACTCCTCGGGCGTGCCCAGGCGGCCCATCGGCTGCGCGACGCGATATTCGGTCCAGGCGGCCGCGGGGTCGGGCATCGCGTCCGCGGGCGAATCGGTCTGCGCCACGAGCCCAGTCTTGCTCGCGGTGAAGAGCAGCACGCCGCCCTCGGGCTGCTCGAGCATGATCGGAATGGCGTGGCGGGCGGCGTAGAGCGGGCCCTTCACGTTCACCTCGAGCAGCCCGTCGATGTCCTCATCGGAGCTGTCCACGAGCGGTTTCGCCAGATTGATGCCGGCGTTGCAGAACAGGATGTCGAGCCGCCCGTAGCGCTCGACGCAGGCGTCGATCATCCGCTCGTTGTCGGCCCGGCGGCTCACGTCGGCGCGCACGAAGCACGCGGTGCCCCCCGACCGCGCGATGGCCTGCGCCAGCGCCTCTCCATCGGCGTCCTGCACGTCCGCCAGCACGAGGCGGGCGCCTTCTTGCGCGAAGCGCAGCGCGCTCGCCCGTCCGATGCCGGTGCTCGCGCCGGTGATCACTGCGGCCTTTCCCTGGAGGCGCACGCTAGCGGCAGGCACGCAGGCGCTGGCGTGCCGAGCCGAGCCCCTCGATGCCGAGCTCCACCTCATCCCCGTCGACCAAGTAGCGCGGCGGCGTCTGGCCCAGGCCCACGCCTGGAGGCGTGCCCGTGGAGATGATGTCGCCGGGCAGGAGCGTCATGAACTGGCTGATGTAGCTGACGAGCGTCGGCACGTCGAAGATCAGCTCGCAGGTCGAGCTGCATTGCCGGGACTCGCCGTTCACCTTGAGCCAGATCCGCAGGTCGTGCACGTCGCGGATCTCGTCCGGGGTGGCGAGGAACGGTCCCAGCGGCGCGAACGTGTCGCAGCTCTTGCCCTTGACCCACTGGCCGCCGCGCTCCAGCTGGAATGACCGCTCCGAGTAATCGTTGTGGAGCATGTAGCCGGCGACGTGGTCGAGCGCCCGGTCCCGCTCGACGTACGTCGCCCGGCGGCCGATCACCAGGGCCAGCTCGACCTCCCAGTCGACCTTGGTGCCGTTCCGCGGAATGATCACGTCGTCGTTGGGTCCGGTGATCGCCGTGGTCGCCTTGAAGAACAGCACCGGCTCGTCCGGCACGGCCATGCCGGACTCGCGGGCGTGGTCGCGATAATTGAGGCCGACGCACACGATCTTGCTGGGCCGGCAGATCGGAGGGCCGAGTCGCACGTCATCCGCCACGACCGGCGCGGCCGCGCCCGTGTCGGCCAGCCAGCGCGCCAGCCGCTCCAGGCCCCCCGAGCCGAAGAACGCCTCGTCGTAATCGGCACCGCCCCCGACGCCCGACGCGTCGATGCGCCGGCCGTCAGGGAGCATCAGCCCGGGTCGCTCGCGGCCCGGCTCACCAAATCGGATGAGTTTCATGGCTCACATCTTGAGGGTCACGAAGCCGCCGTCGATCGCGTAGTTGCATCCCGTGATGAAGCTCGCGGCGTCGGAGCAGAGAAACAGGGCCAGCTCGGCGATCTCCTCCGGTCGTCCCATGCGGCCGATCGGCTGCGTCCGCGAGAGCTGCTCGAACATCTCCCGCTCCCGCCCCGGATAGCTCTTCGCTAGGAAGCCGTCGACGAAGGGGGTGTGCACCCGTCCCGGAGCGATGCAGTTGCAGCGGATCTTCTCGGCCACGTAGTCCCGGGCCACCGAGTAGGTCATCGTCAACACCGCGCCCTTGGTCATCGAATAGGCAAACCGGTCCGGAATGCCGACGCTCGACGCGACCGAGGCGATGTTCAGGATCACGCCCCCCCCGGCGCGCGGCTTCATCGCCGGCACGGCCGCCTGCATGCAATTGTAGACGCCCTTGACGTTCACGGCATAGAGCCGATCGAAGTCCTGCTCCGACGTCTGCTCCAGGTTGCCGACGTGGGCGATCCCGGCGCTGTTCACCAGGATGTCCAGGCCTGCGAACCGCCCCACCACGGCCTGAAAGGCCCGCCCGACGTCCGCCTGGCGGCTCACATCACATGGGACGGCCACTGCCGCTTCCTCCCCGGCACCCGCCCCGCACGCCGCGATCTCGCGCACCGTCTGCTGTGCGGCGGGCTCGGCCACGTCCACCACCGCGACGCGCGCGCCCGCCCGGGCGAACCGCAGCGCGATCGCCCGGCCGATGCCGGAGCCGCCCCCCGTCACGATCGCGACCTTACGCTCGAGCTCGCTCATAGACCGTAGACGCGAGCCGCGGTGTCGGCGTAGAAGCGGCGCCGCTCCGCCGCGCTCCACCCGGCGGTGAATCGGTCCGTGAACCCGTACCAGTCACAATAGGTGCCGGCGACGGTCAGAACGGGCCAGTCGCTCCCGTACATCACTCGCTCGATCCCGAAGCAGTCCACCACGCACGCGGCGTAGGGCGTCAGGGTATCATCACGCCTGTCCCCCGGGTCCGCTTCGGTCAGGAGCCCCGAGAGCTTGCAGCACACGTTCTCGTAGGCGGCGATGCGCGCGACGTCCCCGCGCCACGGGTCGAGCCGTCCCGTGCGGATCGCCGGCTTGCCGCAATGGTCGAGCACGAAACGGGTGTCGGGACATTGCTGCACCAGATCCGCCACGTCGCGCAGCTGGTCGTGCGTCGCGCAGAGATCGAACGTGAGCCCGCGGCGGCCCACCGTCTGGACGCCCTGCACGAACGCCGGCTGGAGGCAGAATCCGGCGGGCTGTCCCTGGATGTTGTGCCGGATGCCTTTGACCTTGGGCGAGCTCGACAGCGCATCGAGCGTTTGCTCCAGCCCCGATTCCCCAGTGCCCGACCCCTGCAGATCGGCGAACGCGATGATACCGGCGATGCGCGGCTCCGCGCCGGCCAGGCGCTCGACGAGCTGCACCTCGCGTCGCGCCTCCTCCGGTCGGCAGTTGCCCTCGACGAACACGAGCTTGGCGATCGGCACCTCCCCTGTGGCGGCGGCGTAATCCGCCGGCCGGAACGCGCGGTCCAGGGGCGGCATCGCTTCGAGCCAGGGGTAGTGCAGCTCGGCGGGGTCCCAGAAGTGCACGTGGGAATCGATAACCGAACGCGGAACGCGAAAGTCGGAACGCGGAACATCAACGCGAGCGTCGTGGCGACCGACCTCGCCCGGCTGTTCCGCGTTCCGCGTTCCGCGTTCCGACTTCATTGGGCCCACCCCGCCCGCAACCGGTCCAGGGCGACCGCCAGCACGATGATCCCGCCGATGATGATTTCCTGAATGTAGTTCGGCCAGCCCATCTGCTGGCAGCCGTTGCGCAGGAACGCCATGATGAGGGCGCCGACGACCGAGCCAAAGATGCTCCCCTCGCCGCCGCTCAGGCTGCCGCCGCCGATCACCACCGCCGCGATCACGTCCAGCTCCGTGCCGATCGCGACCGTCGGATCGCCCTGCCGCAGGCGTGACAGCTGCATCACGCCCGCCAGCCCGAACAGCAGGCCTCCCACGCCGTAGATCCACAGCTTGAGACGGTCGGTTGCGATGCCGCAAGCGCGCGCGGCCCGCTCGTTCGAGCCGAGTGCGAAGACACGCCGCCCGAAGACCGTGCGACGCAGCACCGTCGCAGCGGCGAGCGCCAGCAGCAACGTGATCCATACCCCGGCCGGAAGCACCATCCAGGCGGGTTGGGGGAACGTGACGAGCAGATCATTGAGCCACGTCGGCGGCACGTTCACGGTCTGCTCGTGCGCCAGCCACTTGGCGACGCCGCGCGCGATGCCCAGCATCCCGAGCGTCGCGATGAACGGCACGACCCGCAAGGACGTGATGAGCAGGCCGTTCGCCAGGCCCACGAGCCCGCCGGCGAGCACGGCGGCGAGCGTCGCCACGCCCGCGGGCCACCCCGCGCCGACCACCAGGGCGGCCACGACTCCGGTCAACGCGATCGTCGCGCCGACCGAGAGATCGATCCCGCCCGAGACGATGATGATCGTCATCCCGATCGCTCCCAGGGCGACGATCACGGTCTGCGACAGGACGATGCGCAGGTTGAACGGCGACAGGTACCGCGCCGGCGCGTCCGTGAGCAGCGCGAACACCAGCACCACGAGCGCCAGCACGAGCGCGGGGCCGATGCGGGCGAGCGAGCGGCGCAGCCTGTCGGGCGCGGCGACTGGCGGCTCGCGCGCGCGGTCGGCGTCCGGCCTGACCTCGGGCGCCAGCCCGGGGAGCGAGGTGTCGGGCCTCACACGCGCACGGGCTGTTCCACCGTCGCCGGCTTGAGCCGCGGTGCCAGGAGATGAATGATCGTCCAGCCGGACACGTAGGCGAGCCCGCACACGACGAAGATCGGCGTGTAGTCGTTGCCGTTCGCCTGGAGGATCCGGCCCGTCATGCGCTGGAACGCCCAGCCGCCTATGCCGCCGGCGAACGCGCCGATCCCCACGACCGAGCCCACCGCCGCGCGCGGGAACATGTCGCTCGCCAGCGTATAGACGTTGGCAGACCACGCCTGGTGCGCCGCCGCGGCGACGCTGACGATCAGGACGGCAGTCCACATGCTTCCCGCCAACGGCGCCAGAGCCGTCGGCACGATGAGGAGCGCCATCGCGAGCATCGCGGTCTTGCGCGCCCGATTGACCGTCCAGCCGCGCTTGATCAGGGCGCTCGAGAGCCACCCCCCGCCGACCGAACCGACGTCGGCGACGACGTACACGACGATGAGCGGGAGCGCCACCTGCGCCAGCTTGATCCCGTACCGGGCGTCCAGAAATTTCGGGAGCCAGTACAGGTAGAACCACCAGATCGGATCGGCCAGCAGCTTCCCGGCCGCGACCGCCCAGGTCTGCCTGAACCCGAGCAGGCGGATCCACGGCACGCGGGCGTTCGCGGGGTCGGGCGGGTCGCTGCGGATATGTGCCAGCTCGTCGCTCGACACGCGCGGGTTCGACTCGGGACTGCGATACACGGCGAGCCAGAGGAGCAGCCAGAGGAACCCGAGCGAGCCCGTCGCGATGAAGGCCCACTGCCAACCCCACGTGAGCGCGATCCAGGGGACGAGGAGGGGCGTGATGATCGCGCCGGTGTTCGTCCCGGCGTTGAAGATGCCGGTCGCGAGCGCCCGCTCCTTCTTGGGGAACCACTCGGCGACGGCCTTGATGGCGCCGGGAAAATTCGCTGACTCGGCCACGCCCAGCAGGGCGCGAGCGGCGGAAAACATCGCCGTCGTGCGGGCGAATGCGTGCGCGATGGCGGCTAGGCTCCACGCGATGACGGCCGCCGCGAACCCGCGCCGCACGCCGATCCGGTCGAACAGCCGCCCCGCCGCAAGGAATGCGAAGGCGTAGGGCAGGCTGAACCACGACACCACGTCACCGTAGGCGGCCTCGGACCAGTGCAGCTCGCGCTGCAGCGTAGGCGCGAGAATGCCGAGCACCTGGCGGTCGACGTAGTTGATGGTGGTGACCACGAACAAGAGGGCGCACACGGTCCAGCGGTAGCCGATCCGGGGCGTCATCCCTCGCTCCGCACCAGGGCTTCCCACAGGCCCTGGAGATAGGTGATCCCGAGCGCCCGATCGTACAGGCCGTACCCGGGGCGCCCGGTCTCGCCCCAGATCATGCGGCCGTGATCGGGACGCATCGGGCCCGCGAAGCCCACGTCCCGCAGGGCCCGCAACACCTGGAACAGGTCCACGCTGCCGCACGCGGATGGGTGGGCGGTCTCGTGGAAGCGGCGCGCGCCCGTGACCAGCACGTTGCGGCAATGTGCGAAGTGAATCCGCCCCCCGTTCCCGCCCAGCGCGCCGAGCCGGCGTACCATCGCGGGCAGATCGTTCTCGGGGCTGGCGCCGAGCGAGCCGGTGCAGAAGGTCACGCCGTTCACTGGACTGTCGACCAGCGCCACGAGCCGCTCGAGGGCGGTGGCGTTCGTGATGATCCGCGGCAGCCCGAAGATCGGCCACGGCGGGTCGTCGGGGTGGATGGCCAGGCGGACGCCCGCTTCGCGGGCGACCGGGACGACGCGCTCGAGGAAGTACGCGAGATTGTCCCACAGCCGCTCCCCGTCCACCTCGCGGTAGGCGGCGATCAGCGCCTGCAGCTCGGCCGGCTGGTACGCTGTGGCCCAGCCCGGCAGGTCCGGCGCCCCGCGCGACAGATCCACCTGTGCGAGGGCGGCGTCGTCGTAGGCGAGCGCCGTGGAGCCATCGGGCAGCCGCAGCGCGAGGTCGGTGCGTGTCCAGTCGAACACCGGCATGAAGTTGTAGCACAACACCGGGATGCCGAGCTCCCCCATGCTGCACACGCTGCGGCAAAAGTTTTCGATCAGGCGATCGCGGCCACGCCGGCCGAGCTTGATGTTCTCGTGCACGGGGATGCTCTCGACCACGGGAAAGCGGAGCCCCGCGTCTTCGATCTGGGCCTTGAGGGTGCCGAGCCGCTCGCGGCTCCAGGGCTCGCCGACCGGCAGGTCGTACAGGGCGCTCACGACACCCGTCACGCCGGGGATCTGGCGGATGTGGGCGAGCGGGATCGGGTCCGCCGGGCCGAACCAGCGAAAGCTGGGGATCACGCGCGCAGCAGCTCCTCGACTTGCTCCACGCTCGCGCGGCTGAAGTCCCCGGGCACGGTGAGCTTGAGGGCGCTCGCCGCCACCGCGAATTCCAGCGCCGCGGCGGGCCCGTCTCGGGCGAGCAATCGGGCGATGAGCGCCGCGGCGAAGCTGTCGCCGCCGCCCACACGGTCCACCACCTGCACGCGATGCCGCCGGCTCTGCACGAACGAGCGGGTCTCCCCGTCGTACAGCACGGCGCTCCAGCCGTGCTCCCGGGCGCCGAGGATCTCACGCCGCGTGAGCGCTATGCGCTTCGCCTCGAAGCGCGCCGCGAGCTGCTCGGCGAGCCCGCGCGCGCGCTCGGGACTTGCGAGCGACCGGTCGTCGGCCGGCAGGCCGAGCATCGCGCTCACCGCCGCCGGGTTGCCGATCAGGACGCTGGCGCGCCGCGCCAGCGGCTCGATGAGGGGCCGCGGGTTCCGGTCGCGCCACAGGGCCTCGCGGTAGTTCAGGTCGAGGCTCACCGGCGTGCCCCGGGCACGAGCGCACGCGATGGCGCCCGCGAGCGCCGCCACCGGGCCTTCACCGAGTGCGGGAGTGATCCCGGAGACGTGGAACCAGTCGGCCCCGGCGAGCACCGCGGGCCAGTCGATGCTGTGTGGGTCGAGGCGCGCGAACGCCGAGCCCGCGCGGTCGTACACTACGCGCATGGCCCGCAGATCCGCGCCCGGCTCCACGAAGTAAAGCCCCAGGCGTTCGCCGCCGCCCCCCCGCGCGATCCACCTGGTACCCACTCCTTCTTTCCTTAGTGTCTCGATGCCGGCATTTCCAAGGGGGTTATCGGGCACGCGGGTCACGTAGTCGCACCGCACCCCGAGATGGCTCAGGGCGACCGCGACGTTCGCTTCCGCCCCGCCGAAGCAGGTGTGCAGCTCGGGCGACTCGAGCAGTCGCTCCTCGCCGGGTGGGCTGAGCCGCAGCAGCAGCTCGCCGAACGTCACCACCCTCATGCGCGCGCCGTTCTGACCTGCGTGACCAGCAGCCGCGCCCGCGCGGTCAGCTCCGCGGCGCTCTCGTGGCCGAGCAGCGCCGCCCGCAGCAGCGCGCCCCCCACGCTCACCGCGGCGGCGCCGGCGCGGATCCAGTCGCCGGCGTTCTCGAGCGTCACGCCGCCCGAGGGCACGAGCCGCAGGAACGGCAGCGGCGCGAGTACGTCCCGGATGAAGTCGGGGCCGAGCGACGCGGCGGGAAACAGCTTCACGAGCGACGCGCCGGCGCGCCACGCCTCCAGCAGCTCCGTGGGGGTGAACGCGCCGGGCATACAGGGGACGTCGCGCTCGCGGCACGCGCGGATCACCGCGTGGTCGAGGGTCGGGCTGACCACGAAGCGGGCCCCGGCCTCGATGACGGCGCGCGCCGCGGCTTCGTCGAGCACGGTTCCGGCGCCCACCACGCACCCGGTGAGATGTTCGTCTCGGGCGAGCTCGGCGATCGCGGCGATCGCGCCGGGGGTCGTCAACGTGATTTCCACCGCGCCCACCCCTCCCGCCGCCAGCGCGCGCGCCACGGCGCGCAGCCGGACGGCTTCGGGTGCGCGCACGACCGCGATCACGCCGCTCTCGAGCAGCGGGAGTCCACCCCTTTCTCCCCCGAGAGTCGTCGTCGTATGGGTCATGGTCGGGTCCGGCCGGTGGTCGAGTGCTCCGGCATGCCACGCAGCGCGTCGAGTGCTGCATCCACGCCCTCGCGCTCCAGCAGCAATAACCAGCGCGTCGTCGCCTCGACGAGCCCGGGCAGCTCGGCGAGATTCCCCCCCCACAGGCTCGCGTCGCCGAGCGCGCTGGCGGCCAATCGCTCCAGGGCGGCTGCAAGTCCGGGGCCAGAAACGGCCTCTCCACCCTCCGCTCGCCAGTGCCGCTCGATCAGCGGCAGATCGACGTCCCCACCGGGGGGCGGCGGACAGGAGCGGGCCCACTGGAGGTAAGCCGCGCAGGCCAGGGCCAGCCCCTGCGGCGCGCGCCCCCGCTTACGGGCGAAACCCGCGATCACCGGCGCGACGCGGAGCCGCAGCTTGGCGGTCTGGTTGGTAGCGATCACCCGCCACTCGTGATCGAGCCACGGGTTGCGAAACCGCTCGAGCACCGTGCGGGCGAATGCCGCCGCCGCGTCGCCCGGGAGCTCCGTGCCGGCGGGAATTTCCTCGAACAGGATGTGTCGCAGAAACGCTCCCAGCCGCGGTTGCAGGGCGGCCTCCCGCACGGTCCGCACGCCCGCCAGGAGCGCGAGCGGTGCGGTCGCGGTGTGCGCGCCGTTCAACAGCCGCAGCTTGCGCTCCCGGTAGAACGCGATGTCGGGAGCGAAGATCACCGAGGCAGCGTCGATCGCGAACGCGGCGTGCAGCTCCGCCGGGTCGGCTTCGATCGCCCAGAAGCAGTGCGGCTCGGCGACGGTGAGGAGCGCGTCGCTGTATCCCACGCGCCGCTCGAGGGCCGCGTGCACGTCTCGAGCGGGCGTGCCGGTCGTGATCCGGTCGACGAGCGAGGAGCAAAATCGCACGCGGCGCCCGAGCCAGTCACGAAACTCGGGCGCACGCTCGCGCCCCTCCGCCAGCCGCTCGACCATGGCGGCGAGGCGTGGCCCGTTGTCGTCCACCAGCTCTGTCGGGATGACGAACACGGGCGGGCCGTCCGGGAGACGCGCGAACCGCGTGTGGAGCAGGTCGGTCAACCGCGCCGGAAACCCCGCGTCCAGCCGGAACCCCGCCTCCGTCACGTTGCTGACGATCACCCGTAGCTCCGGCCGCGCGACGATGTCGCGCACCGCGTCCCATTGGGTCTCGGCCTCGAGCGCGCGCGCGATCGAGCCGACGAGGCGGGTGCGCTCCACGGGCGCGCCGTGCTCGAGCCCGCGCTCGACCAGCGTGAACAGGCCGTCCTGGGCGTTGAGGGCGGCCGCCTGGCCTTGGGGCGTGCTCTGCACCACGACGATGCGCCCGCCGAACGCGCCGGCCGCATTCGTGGCGTCCACGGAGGCCGCGCACACGGCGCGCAACAGCATGCCGGTGCCGAACTGCAGCACCCGCTCCGGCAGCTCCGCGCGGCGGTAGGCGTCGCGCGGCCAGTGCGCGCCGCTCAAGCGCGGGAGGTCGGCCATGGCGAGAAGCTGGCTTCGAGAACGGCAGCGCGCTAGTTTCCTGGACGATGGCCACGACCGCGACGTCTCCGGCGCGCGAATCGCGCGACTCCGTCGTGATCCGGTTCGCCGGCGACTCGGGCGACGGCATGCAGGTGACGGGCGGCCGCTTCACGATCGAGACGGCGCTCGCCGGCAACGACCTCACTACGTTCCCCGATTATCCGGCCGAGATCCGCGCGCCCGCGGGCACCACCTACGGCGTCTCGGCGTTCCAGATCCACTTCGGCGCCGTCGACGTGATGACGCCCGGCGATCAGGTCGACGTGCTCGTCGCCATGAACCCCGCGGCGCTCAAGGTGGACCTGAAGGACCTGCGCGTCGGCGGCACGGTGGTCGTGGACCTGGGCGCCTTCACCGAGCGGAACCTCGCCAAAGCAGGGTTTACGACCAATCCGCTGGACGACGGCTCGCTCGCCCCGTACCAGGTCCTCAAGCTCGACGTCACGAAGCTCACGCTCGACGCCGTCAAGGACTTCGGGCTCCATTCCCGCGAAGCGCACCGTTGCCGCAACATGTGGGCGCTCGGCCTGATGCTCTGGATGTACGGGCGCGATCGCGAAGTCACGGTCGGCTGGCTGAAGCAGAAGTTCGCCGCGCGCCCCGAGCTGGCGCAGGCGAATGTGGCGGCGCTGAACGCGGGGCATGCCTACGGCGAGACGGCCGAGATGTCGGAGTACGGGGTCGGCTACACGGTGCGGCGCGCGCCCGTCGCCCCGGGCGTCTACCGCACCGTCAGCGGGACCGAAGCGATCGCCTGGGGGCTGCTCGCCGGCCTGCGCGCGGCGGGGCTCGAGCGGATGATCTTCGCGGGGTATCCCATCACGCCGGCGTCGGTGCTGCTGCACACTCTGGCCGGCCTGGCACGCTACGGCGTAATCACCTTCCAGGCCGAGGACGAGATCTCGGCCATCGGAGCCGCGGTCGGTGCGGCGTACGCCGGGGCGCTGGGCGTGACGTCGACCTCGGGCCCCGGCATGGCGCTCAAGACCGAGATGCTCGGCCTCGCGATCGCGACCGAGTTGCCGCTCGTCGTCGTGGACTCCCAGCGGGCCGGCCCCTCGACCGGCATGCCCACGAAAGCGGAGCAGTCGGACCTGCTGCAGGCGGTCCACGGGCGGAACGCGGACGCGCCGCTCGTGGTGCTGGCCGCCGCCACCGCGACCGACTGCTTCGACGTCGCGATCGAAGCGGTCCGCCTCGCGACCAAGTACATGACCCCCGTGATCCTGCTCTCCGACGCGTTTCTCGCCCACGCCGCCGAGCCGTGGCGCATGCCCGACCTCGATCGGTTGCCGCGCTTCCCGGTCCGATTCCGAACCGACCCTGCGGGATTCCATCCCTTCCTGCGGGATGCGGAGACGCTGGCGCGGCCGTGGGCACGCCCCGGCACACCGGGGCTCGAGCACCGCATCGGCGGGCTCGAAAAGGATTACGACACGGGACACATCTCGTACGACCCGGAGAATCACGCGCGCATGACGCGCGCGCGCGCCGAGAAGATCGCCCGAATCGCGAACGACATCCCGCCCCAGAGCGTGGCGCTGGGCGCGGATCATGGCGCCGTCGCCGTGGTCGGGTGGGGCTCGACGTACGGCGCGATCCACCAGGCGGTGCGTCGGGCACGGCAGGACGGCGTCGACGCGTCGCACATCCACCTGCGCTACCTGAGCCCGTTCCCGCGCAACCTGGGCGAGCTGCTCAAGCGGTTCGACCGCGTCCTCGTGCCCGAGCTGAACACCGGTCAGCTGGTGCAGCTGTTGCGCGCGACGTATCTCGTGCCCGCCGAAGGGCTGAACAAGGTTCAAGGGAAGCCGTTCAAGGTCTCGGAGATCGCGGAGGCGATCCGATGACCGTTACGACGATCACCGACGCCGAGCTCCAGCCCAAGGATTACGCGTCCGACCAGGAGGTGCGCTGGTGCCCCGGCTGCGGGGACTACGCGATCCTCAAAGCGGTCCACAAGGCGATGGCGGAGGTGGGTGCGCGGCGGGAGCGCACCGTGGTCGTGTCCGGCATCGGGTGCGCGGCGCGGTTCCCCTACTACATGTCCACCTACGGCTTCCACACGATCCACGGGCGCGCCCCGGCGATCGCCACGGGCATCAAGCTCGCGAATCCGGAGCTCGACGTGTGGGTGATGACAGGAGACGGCGACGGCCTGTCGATCGGGGGCAACCACATGCTCCACGTGCTGCGCCGCAACGTCGATCTCCAGATCGTCCTGTTCAACAACGAGATCTACGGTCTCACCAAGGGTCAGTACTCTCCCACGTCCCGGCGCGGCACGAAATCGCCGTCCACCCCGCGCGGCTCCGTCGATTACCCGGTGTCGGCCTGCGCGTTCGCGTTGGGGGCCGGGGCGCGGTTCGTCGCGCGCTCGGTCGACACGCTGCAGGGCCACCTGGTCGGTGTGCTGCAGCGCGCCCACGCGCACCGCGGCGCGTCGTTCGTCGAGGTGTTCCAGAACTGTGTGGTCTTTAATGACGGCGCGTTCGACAATTTCACCGCGAAGGACGGCGCGGCGGACACGCAGTTGCATGTCGAACACGGGAAGCCGCTGATCTTCGGCGCCCGGCGGGACCGTGGGCTGCGCTTGAAGCCGGGGAAGCTCGAGATCGAGGTGGTGACGTTCTCCGAGGGCGGCGTGACGCCCGCCGACCTGCTGGTGCACGACCAGACCAACCGCTGGCTGGCGCACCTGCTCGTGGCGCTCGAGCCGCCCGGCTTCCCCGTGGCGCTGGGCGTGATCTACTGCAATCCGGCCCCGTCGTTCGAGGCCCTAGTGCACGCGCAGGCCGGCGCGGCCGGGGCGGGACGCCAGCCACCCGACCTGGCAGAACTGCTCATGACTAAAGAAGGGACCTGGACCGTGAGGTGACCATACAACAAGTGTAGCTTTCACGCCGCACGGACGATTCCTGCCGAGCCTTTCCCTTTCTCGCCACACGTGGGACTCCCGAACTGAGCTGAGCACTTGCGCACGGTGACGCGGCGTGACCGCCATCACCCGGGAAGGCATGTGGCTTGCCCGCAAGTGAGCTGACCGTCACACGGCGCGTCTCCGTCATACGCGCAACCCATGTCGCAGCCTGTGCCGACTGATGTCCGCGCCCCGACACTGCCGCTCGCCGGAGAGGAGCGAGGCTGGGCTGCGCGGATTCGCGCCGGCGATGCGGCGGCGTTCGAGCGGGCCTTCCGTGCCTACCATCCGGCGCTGTGCAGATTCGCCTGCCGCTACGTGCACTCGCGCGACGTCGCGCAGGAGCTGGTGCACGATGTCTTCGCCACGCTGTGGGAAGAGCGCCGGCGCCTGAGCGTCGACAGGCTCAAGAGCTATCTGTACGCCGCCGTGCGCAATCTCGCGATCAGCCATCTCCGCCATGAGCTGGTCGAGCGGCGCTGGCGAGAGCGGGCGCCGGCCCACGCGGCTCCGCTCGACGAGAACGAGGGCGAGCGGCGCCTCGAAACGGCCGAGCTGGAGGCGGCCGTGGAGCGGGTGCTGGACCGTGTTCCGGAGCGCTGTCGCCTGGCACTCACGCTGCGCTGGCAGCGGCAAATGAGCTACGCCGAAGTCGCCGCCGCCATGGGCATCTCGGTCAAAACCGTGGAGATCTACGTGGGCCGTGGGCTCGCGGCTCTGAGACAGAGCTACGAGACCCTCGCGCCGCACCGCTGACCTCGCCGCTCCGCAGGAATACCCCGCTCACGTCACTCCCCCCTCGCTAGTCGATAGGGGACTTGGTCCCCCCTCCGCGTCCCATAAGTCATGACGGATGAATTGGACTGGAGGCTGCTCGACCGGTTCCTGGCTGGCGAATGCAGTCCCCCTGAGCGAGCGGCGGTCCTCCAGTGGCTCGAGAGCCATCCGCTCGTAGCCCAATACCTCGAGGTGGTGAGGCGTGCGCTGGCGAAGCACGAGGTCAAGCCCTCGCCCCGGCGCTGGCCGGGGGCGGCATCGCACGGATTCCGGATCGCCGCCGTCCTGGCGCTCGTGGCCGGCGCCGCGGCCCTGTGGCGTGTGGAGGCGTTGCGTCACGAACCCGCGATGCGCGAGTTCACCACGGCCCGAGGACGCCGCGCCGCCATGCGGTTCGACGATGGGACGAGGATTGTGTTGAGCGTCGACAGCAAGCTCCGCGTGCCGGCGGACTACGGCGTGACGGCGCGAGCTGTCTATCTCGAGGGGGAAGCGTACTTCGCGATCGCGCACGACCCTGCCAAGCCCTTCGCCGTACACGCGGGGCAAGGTGTCATCTGGGACCTGGGCACGCGGTTCGGCGTGCGGGCTTATACGGACGAGCAGGATGTGGAGGTCGTTGTGGCGGATGGGAAGGTACGCGTGCGCCCCGCCGGGGCGCCCGATTCCCCCGGCCAGGTGGTGAGCGAGGGGGAGCTCAGCCGGTTGGATCACACGGGCGTGCCCAGCCTCCCGAGACGAGTCGACACCCGACGCTATCTCGCGTGGACCGCGGGGCACCTGGCATTCCGGGATACGCCGTTGGGGGTCGTGTTGCCGCAGCTGGCCCGCTGGTACGACGTGGACTTCACGCTCGGGGCGGCTTCGTTGGCCGACCGGCACCTCACGCTGTCGGTGCGCGGCGAGCCGATCGCGCAAGTCCTCGACGCCATCGCGCTGCTGGCCCATGCCCGGTATGAGCGCGCTGGGCGGAGTGTGACCTTCTACCCGACTACGCCCCAGCGCTAATGCTGTGCCAAACACCTTGCTTCACGGAGCGGCTCGCATGAGACACGGACTTCTTACCGCCTTTGCCCTCGGAGCGGCGCTCGTCTTCGCGCCCGTCGCGGCCTTGGGGGCGGCACAAGGGCCGGACGCCGACAGCTTGACCACGCTGGTGGCGGCGTCGACCTGGGTTCCTACCGGGGGCACCACAGTCGCACCGCTGCGGCGCACCATTTCCCTCGATCTCAAGGACATGAGCATCCGGCAGGCGCTGCGGGAGATCGGGCGGCGCGGGGGCATCGAGATCGCCTACGGCGATGACGTGCTCCGAGCCCGGGACCGGGTGTCGCTTCAGCTGGAGCAGATCGCGGTCCGGGACGCGGTGGTCCTGGCCCTGGCAGGCACCGGGTTGGAGGCGTTCGTCTCGCTGCGAGGGACGACCATACTCGTGCGCGCTGGATCGGCGGCGGCGCAGGGCGACTCGCTGACGGGCCGCGTGACCGACACCACCGGTGCCTCCCTGGCGGGCGTCCGCATCAGCGTGGTGGGCACGCGGTTCGGCGCGGTGACGGGGCCGGACGGCCGTTACGCCATCGCGGCTGTGCCGCCCGGGACGTACCGCCTGCAGGCGCGGCTGATCGGGTACGGGATAGGGGAGACCGACGTCATCCTGGCCGCGGGGCAGACCGCGACCGCCGATCTGCGGCTCGTGCCGCAGGCGATCGAGCTGAACCCGATCGTGGCGGTGGGTTACGGCGAGCAACGGAAGGCGACGCTGACGGGGTCAGTCAGCGCCGTTCAGGGTGAACAGATCCAGGGCGTGCCCGCCGTCAACGTGTCGAACACGCTCGGCGGGCAGCTGCCCGGCTTGGTGACCGTCAACCAGAGCGGCGAGCCCGGGTACGACGGGGCGACCATCCGGATCCGGGGCAACCACACGTTGAACGACAACAGCGCGCTCATCGTGATCGACGGCGTGGCGGATCGAGTCGGCGGGCTCGAGCGGCTCGACCCGCAGGACATCGAAAGCATCAGCGTCCTGAAAGACGCCTCGGCGGCGATCTACGGCGCCCGCGCGGCCAACGGCGTCATCCTCGTCACGACGAAGCGCGGGCGGAGCGGGGTGGTACAGCCACCACAGCTCACGGTCAACATCAATCAGGGGTTCAACCACCCCACGCGGACGCCCCAGATGGCGGACGCCGCGACGTACATGACGATGCTTAACGAGATCAACACGTACCGCAACCTGCCCCCCGCCTACACCGCGGATCAGATTCAGAAGACCCGGGCGGGCGCCGATCCCTGGCTCTACCCCAACACCGACTGGTTCGGCGCGGTCATCAAGCCCATGTCGCTGCAGACCAGAGGGAACGTCGCGCTGCGGGGCAGTGGCGAGCGGATCGGGTATTACCTCTCCCTGGGCGGTCTGACCGAGGACGGCTACTACCAGAACAGCGCCACGCGGTACAACCAGTACAGCTTCCGCAGCAACATCGACGGCCGGGTCACGGATCACCTCGGCCTGCGCTTCGACGTGACGGGGCGGCTCGAGGACCGCAACTTCCCGAACCGTAGCGCGGGCTCGATCTTCCGCGCGCTGATACGCGGCAAGCCGAACCTGCCCGCGTACTGGCCGAACGGGATGCCGGGGCCCGACATCGAGTTCGGCGACAACCCGGTAGTGACCGGGACGCCGGCGACGGGATACGACAAGGACCAGCGAGACTACGTGCAGGGCACCGTCGGCCTGGACTTCAAAGTGCCGGGCGTAAGCGGTCTCACGCTGCGCGGCAACGCGTCGTATGACCAGGTGTTCCGGTCCGAGCGGCAATGGCGCACGCCCTGGACGCTGTACACCTGGGACTACACGACGCGCGACTCGAGCGGCCAGCCCGTGCTGTCGCCCGCGAAGCGGGGATTCAACGCGCCGCAGCTCAACCAGACGGACGGGCGGGGGACCAGCATCCTGCTCAACCTCGTCGCCGAGTACCGCCGCAACTTCGGGCCGCACACGGTCGGCATCCTGGGCGGCATCGAGCGCCAGACGGCGGACAGCTCGTATGTCAATGCGTTCCGGAGAGATTTCGTCTCGGATCAGGTCGATCAGATCTTTGCCGGCAGCGATCTCGGGAAGACCAACGACGGCACCGCCTACGTGGCGGCGCGGCAAAACTACTTCACCCGCGTGAACTACGCCTTCCAGGACAAGTACCTCTTCGAGGTCGTCGCGCGCTACGACGGCTCGTACATCTTCCCGGCCGACAAACGGTTCGGCTTCTTCCCGGGCATCTCGGCGGGATGGCGCATCTCAGAAGAGCCGTTTTTCCGCAATCACGTCCCGGTGTTCGACGACCTGAAGCTCCGCGCCTCGTGGGGCAAGACCGGTAACGACCGCATCAACCAGTGGCAGTATCTGGCGACCTACGGCTTCGGCGGCGGATTCATCTTCGGCGGCACCCAGGAAGTGAAGAGCATCTTTCAGACGCGGACACCCAACCCCAACGTAACCTGGGAAGTCGCGCAGCAGCTCGACTTCGGGATCGAAGGGCGGCTCCTCAAGAACCGGCTCTCGTTCGAGGTCGACCGCTTCACCGAGCGGCGGAACAACATCCTGTCGTTTCGGAATGCCTCGGTGCCCCAGACGGCCGGTCTGAGCCTGCCGCGCGAGAACATCGGGATCGTCGACAACCGGGGCTGGGACGGGTCGATCACCTGGCGCCAGCAGCTGGCGAGCGACGCCTCTTTCGAGGTGACGTTCAACGGCGGCTATGCCCAGAACAAGATCCTCTTCTGGGACGAAACCCCGGGAGCGCCGCCGTGGCAGCGGTCGACGGGCTACCGGATGAACACCGGGCTGTACTACAAGGTGCTCGGCGTGTTCAAGGACCAGGCGGCGGTCGACGCGTACCCCCACAAGCCCGGCGCGCGCCCGGGAGACCTCATCTTCGCAGACGTCGACGCCAATGACACGATCGACGCCCGCGATCGAATCCGGGTCAATCAGAACGGCGATCCCACCTTCACCGGCGGCCTCACGCTCGCCGCCCAGGTGAAGAGCTTCGACTTCCGCGTGTTCTTCCACGCCGCCTTCGACGCCGTGCAGTACTTCAGGACGGAATCGGGCGACATCGGCAACTTCACCGCGGAGTACGCGGCGAATCGCTGGACGCCCGACAATCCCAATGCCCCGGGTCCACGCACCTTCAACCGTCAAGACGAATACTGGGTCTCGCCTGATAACCCCAACACCTATTTCCTGCGCGACGCGTCGTTCATCCGTCTCAAGTCGGTGGAGATCGGATACCACGTGCCGGGTCGCGTAGCGGCCCGGATGGGCGTGCATGACCTGCGGCTGTACGCCAGCGGATACAATCTCTTCTTGTGGGACAAGTTCCGGGTGTTGGACCCCGAGACGCGCGACTCGCAGGGCCAGTACTACCCCCAGCAGCGCGTGTTCAATGCCGGCGCGTCCATCACGTTCTAACGGAGATCACGAGACCATGAGACGCCATATCCATCTCACCATAGCGGCGCTACTCGGCCTCGGGCTGACAGGCTGTAACGACATCCTGGACCTGACGCCGAAGGATCAGCTGTCGGACGCGGCGGTCTTCACCGACCCGAACCTGGCCCAAGCCTTCGTGAACGACATGTATCGGGGTATGGGGCACGGTCTGTACGAAATCATGCTGGCCTCCATCAGCGACGAGACGCACTTCATCCACAACTACAACACAGAACCGATCGTCAAGTCGATCATCACCTCGAGCGACCGGGGCGCCCTCGAGGACGGGCGATACGGTCACTTCAACTGGGCGAACAACTTCTCCCGCATCCGCCAGACGAACATTTTCCTCAGCAAGATCGACGGGACCTCGTTCGACGCGGCGTTGAAGCAGCGCATGAAGGGAGAAGCGTACTTCCTGCGAGCGTACTTCTACCACAATCTGATGCGGATGTACGGCGGTGTGCCGCTCATCACGAAGGTGTACGGCTTGAACGACGACTTCCGAGTCGCGCGCCACAGCTTCAAGGAGACCGTCGACTTCATCGTCGCCAATGCCGACTCGGCGACTGCCCTGCTGCCCCCGTCGTACAGCGGAGCCGACGTCGGCCGGGCGACGAAGGGGGTCGCGCTCGCGCTCAAGGCGCGGGTGCTCCTCTACGCAGCGAGCGATCTCTACAACTATAGGGTGATCCCGAGCGATAGCGCTTATATCGGCTACACCACCCCCCAGGATCGCACGGCGCTCTGGAGGGCCGCCAAGAACGCGGCCCAGGCGGTGATGGACCTCGGGACGTATAGCCTGTTCCGCCCGACTCCGGCGAGCGCCCAAGAGGCCGCGCAGAACTACGCCGCCCTGTTCCTGCAGCAGACCAGCACCGAAGCCATCATGAGCCGCTTCTTCCTGACCACGCGGGACGACGGCGCCTATCCCAATCGTGACAACGGCCCGAACGGCTATCACACCTGGGGCGGAAACACCCCGATCCAGAACCTGGTCGACGACTATCGGATGGCCGACGGCTCGAAGTTCGATTGGAACAACCCGGCGCATGCCGCGGCCCCGTACGCCAACCGCGATCCCCGCTTCTACGGGTCGATCCTGTACGACGGCGCGCCCTGGAGGCAGCGTCCCGACGACGTCAAGAAGCTCGACGCGATTGGCGTCATCCAGACGTTTCGTCAACTGAGAATCATCGACACCACAATGGTGGCCGGCCAGCCCAAAATCGATACCACGATGGTGCCCGGCCTCGACACGCGAGACAGCCCGGTCGAGAATTGGAACGGCGCTTACTCCGGCTACTATATCCGGAAGTTCATCGATCCCGCCCTCAACGCCCAGTTCATCCGGCAACAGGTGCCCTGGATCTACTTCCGGTACGCAGAAATCCTGTTGAACTACGCCGAGGCCTCGATCGAGCTCAACGAGCTGGGGGACGCGGTCAACGTGCTGAACCAGATCCGGCAGCGCGGCGGGATGCCGCTCTTCTCCGCTGGGCTGGGCCAGGCCGTCCTGCGGGACGAGTACCGCAACGAGCGACGCGTCGAGATGGCGTTCGAAGAGCAGCGCTTCTTCGACGTACGCCGCTGGATGATCGCGCCCGCGGTGCTGAGCAAGGTCGCGGCCGGCATCAACGTGTTTCTCGATGGGGGCAACCGCGCTGACCGGACTACCTGGAGGAACTACCGGTACGTGACCGACACGATCCAGGCGCGGGCGTGGAATAACAAGATGTACTTCATGCCGATTCGCCTGGATGAGCTGAACCGCAACAGCTTGCTCAAGCAGAACCCGGGATACTAGGGGCGGGGGCCAGGGAGTTGACCATGACGATCGCGGGACGTATCGGGCTTGCGCTGCTCGCCGGGTGTGGGCGGGCGGCGTCGTCGCCGCCGCACGCCGCCACACCCGGCACCGGAGCGGTCACCACCGTCGTCCCGAGCGAAACCGATGCGCGCGTGAGTCGCGTGGAAGAGCTGCTCCGCGGTGTGCCGGGACTCGAGGTGACTCCCCTGTCGAATGGATCTTACCAGATCCGCATCCGGGGCCAGCGCAGTATCCGGGGCAACCCGGGCGACGACGACCCGCTGATCGTGATCGACGGCGTGCCGAGCTCGGCCGGCGCCGCGGCGCTCGCCGATATCGCGCCCTCCGACGTTGCCCGGATCGAGGTGTTGAAGGACGCAGGGACCACGAGTCAATACGGCTCGCGCGGTGCCAACGGAGTGATCGTCATTACCACGAAACGTGCTCGACAGGAGGGACCACCATGACATCTCGAGTGATGGCCGGGCTGGCGATGACTGCGCTCGTCCTCGCCGTGCCGCTGGCGGCCCAGCGGGCCGGCACCATCGAGGTCGGCGGCTTCGCCCGCTATGTCGACTTCGACAATACGCTCCCGATGGGCGACGACATGGATATCGGAGGGCGCGTGGGCGTGTACTTGGAGCCCGCGCTCACGCTCGAGGTGGACCTCGCTCGCTCATCGCAGAGCTCGGTCACCTACACGCCACTGCACGTGCGGGCGGTCTACAACGGCACGGTCAGCTCTCGGCTCGAGGCGCTGGTCGGCGGCGGGTACGTCCGCAACTGGTACGGCGCTCCCTACTCGAAGGCCGACCAGGGCCTCTCGGTGCTCCTGGGGCTCCGCTATCACGTGAGGAGCCAGCTGTGGCTGCGGCTCGGCGCCGACCTGGACGTCATGTTCCACACGGCGGACAACACCCTCTTCACGTTCTACAACGGGAATTGGGGCATCCACTTCGGTCCGAGCGTGCGTCTCAATCCCTGACCGCGGTGGGGCTGACCCCGGGCCGATGGCCCGGGGTTGACCGCTGCATGGTCACGCGCTCCGCCAGCTGCGCGCCAGCGCGGTTTGCCCGGGCATCGCCACCGGGGCGACCGGCATCGGCCCAAACTGGACGTCGGCCGGGACCAGGTCCTGCTGGGCGTTGAGCAGCTCGTCCCACGTGATCTCTTTCCCGGTGTAGGCGGCCTCCCGTCCCATGATCGCGCTCAGCGTGGTTTCGGCCACCTGCCGGCCCTCGTTCAGCGGCTTGCTCGCGCGGATGCTCGCGATCAGGTCGGCGTGCTCCTGCACGTACGGGTTCGTCCTGGGGGTCTGCGCGTCCCAGCTCCACGGCGCGGCGCCCTCGATGACCGAGTGGGCGTCCGACGTGCCGCGCGTGCCGACGATCCGCTCGGCGACGTGCGACGCCGTGCCGTCGATCTGGCGGCACATCGACAGCACGTGGGCGCCGTTCGGGTACTCGAAGTCGATCGCGAAGTGATCGTAGATGTGGCCGTACGCGGGATCGGTGCGCCATTGACGTCCGCCCACGCCGACGGCCTTCACCGGATGCGCGCCGAGCGCCCAGTTCGCCACGTCGATATTGTGGATGTGTTGCTCTACGATGTGGTCCCCCGACAGCCATGTGAAGTACAGCCAGTTCCTGATCTGCCACTCGACGTCGGACCACTGGGGCTGCCGCGGCTTCATCCACAGACCGCCCTGGTTCCAGTAGACCTGCGCCGAGACGATGTCGCCGATGGCGCCGTCGTGGATGCGCTGCATCGCCGCCCGGTAGCCCGCGTCATGCCGCCGCTGTGTTCCGGCCACGATGGCGAGGCCCTTCTGGGCCGCGCGATCGGCCGATGCGATCACGGAGCGCACACCCACCGGATCCACCGCCACCGGCTTCTCCATGAAGACGTGTTTGCCCGCCTCGATCGCCGCGGCGAGGTGCCGCGCGCGGAAGGCGGGCGGTGTCGCGAGCAGCACCACGTCCAGCTGGCTCCCGATCACTTTTTGGTAGGCGTCGAAGCCGGAGAAGGCATGGGCGTCGTCCACCTTGATCTTCGTCTTGAGTCCCCCGCTCGAGTCTTCGGTCGCCATGCGGGCGAGGTTCGTGCGGCACTCCGCGACGCGGTCCGGGAACAGGTCGCCGATGGCCACGAGCTCCACGCGCTCAGAAGACGTGAGGCAGTCCTTCGCAGCGCCGGTACCGCGCCCGCCGCAACCGACCAGACCGATCCGCAGCGTGTCGGCGCGCCTGACCGGCGTCCGGGCGCCGGGGAGCGCGAGGGCGGCGGCCGCGGCCGCGCTGGCATGGACGAACTCGCGCCGTGTGACGTCTCGTGCCTGCTGGGATTTCCGGCTCATGGCTCCTAGCTCCTCTCGGTCAGGGTTCGCGGACGATGCGGAAGCCGACGAACGGTGCATCCGCCAGCCACCAGCGGCTCTTCGGGAATTGGGGGTCCGTCTCGTTCCAGTCGGGCGTCTGCCGGGCTCGGACGGTCGGGCCCACGCGGGCCGGCGGATCGTTCCACGACCCGCCGCGCACGACGGGCGGCCCGCCCGAGTCCGTGCCCGTGACCCACTCGGCCACGTTGCCCAGCATGTCGTGGAGGCCCAGCGCGTCGGCGGCCTTCGCGGCGGCGGGATGGGCCTTGGCTCGGGCGTTGCCGGCGTGCCAGGCGAGCGCGTCGCGACGCTCGGGCGTGAGGACGGAGTCCGCCCCGAGCCCGAGCCGCGCCGCGCGCGTCCACTCGGCATCGCTCGGCAAGCGGTATTTCTTGCCGGTCTTGGCTGAAAGCCAGGCGCAGTAGCTCTGGGCGGCGAAGTATGTCATGGCCAGTGCCGGGTAGCCGTGGTGGCCGAAGCCGCGGTCGGGGGCGCCATACGGGCGGCTCGGTCGAGCCGTTGCATCCACGCCGGAGCTGCGCTCGCGCGGCGTCAGATCGAGCCGGAACGCCCAGACGTCGTACTCGTCCCAGGTGACTTCGGTCTTCCCGATCCAGAGGGGCGGGTCTCCGGGCACCGGCATCATCTCGAAGCGCACGAGCGTCCCGGGGATCGAGTCGCGATATGGCGCGTTCTGAGCCAACAACAGGAGCGATATCTTGGCTGCCATGAGCATGCGGCAACGGCTCCTCGTCACGGTCACGGCGCTGTCGTGCTCGGCGGGCGGCGCGCGCACCGAGGAAGTGCGCTGCGAATTCGTCGAGCTGCACATGGGCGTCGCGGTGCGGATCGAGCTGTACGCTCCGGACGACGCAGCGGCGCGCGTGGCAGCACGGGCCGCCTACGCCCGGATCGCCGAGCTCGAGGATATCATGAGCGACTACCGCCCCGAAAGCGAGGTCCGGCGCCTGGCGGAGCGGCCCGGCAGCGCGGTCCCCGTGAGCGAGCCGCTGTTCGCCGTGCTGGCCCGGGCGCTCGAGCTCGCCCGGCAGTCGGACGGCGCTTTCGATCCTACGGTCGGACCGTTCGTGGCGTTGTGGCGCCGCGCGCGACGCACCGGCCGGCTGCCCCGCCCGGCGGAGCTCGACTCCGCCGGCCAGCGCGTGGGGTGGCGCAAAGTCCATGCCGATTCTGCGACTCGCTCGATCCGGCTCGACGGCGCCGGTATGCGGCTCGACCTGGGGGGCATCGCCAAGGGGTACATCCTCGATGAGGCGTTGCTGATGCTCGGCCGCCACGCCGTGACACGAGCGCTGATCCAAGCCGGGGGCGATATCGTGGCGGGAGATGCGCCGCCCGGCCTCCGCGGTTGGCGGGTGGAGGTGCCGGGGGCCGGCCCGGCAGTGCGCGTCCGCGCCGCCGCATTGGCGCGCGCCGCGTTATCACTGTCCGGCGACACCGAGCAGTTCATGATCGTGGATGGGGTGCGCTACTCCCACGTGGTGGATCCGCACACCGGCGTCGGACTCACCAGCCGGCGCCAGGCGGCGGTCGTGGCGACGGACGGGCTCACGGCCGACGGTCTTTCGACCGCCCTGACCGTGTTGGATGCCGCAGGGCAGGCCGCGCTGTTACGCGCGTACCCGGGTGTGGTGGCTGAGGTGTGGCGCGCACGCTAGGGCCCGCGGCGCTGGATCGGTCCGGTGACTTCCACCTTCACCGCGTAGCCCTCGAGCTGCGCCGGGATCCTCGCCCGAGCCGCGGCGCTCGAGTCGGCGAGGAACACGCGAATACACGCGACGCCGTCACATAAGCCGACCGCCGTGCCGACCACGCCCGGCAGCGCCATGAGCGAGTCGCTATGTGCGGCGAGGACCTGTTGGATCGTCTTGGAAGCCACGCGGTTCGTCGCGTCACGGGCGCCCCTGCCCGCGCAGCCCGCGAGCAGGCCGGCGAGCAGGAGCGTCGCGACCGTGTGCCTGACTATGGCCTGTACACCCGGACGGTGGTGCCGTTGCTGCTGCCGTCCACGTCATGATTCAGGGTCCGATCGTAGGTCCGCCCCGGCAGCGTCACGCTCACGACCGTGAAGTTCACGAATGTGACGCCCCGCTTGAGCGACGGGAACAGCACGACGCACGTCCCGTTGCCGCCCAGGTCTCCCGTCGTGCAGGTGTTGGAGTTGAGACCGAGCTGGCTCCAGTGTCCCACGACGGTCGCGCCGTTCAGCGGATTGTGATTCGCGTCATGCGCGGTGATCTCGACCGTCACCGACCAGTTCGACCCGTTGCTCGACGCGGAACCGTCCAGGTCGCCGATGTGGATCACGTTCGACGCGTCGTTCACGGTCACCGCGGTGGTGGCCTGGTTGTTGTTCGCGTTGTCGTCGGGAAGGGTGTGGCTCGCCGTCAGCGTGTGGCTGCCTATCGTGCTCGAGGTGGTATTCCAGCCGAACGTGCGCGTGGTGCTCGCTCCCGCCACCAGGCCGGCGACGCTCTGGCTCCCGATGGTGACTTGGTCGGTCCCATCCTGCAGGCTCACGTTGAAGGGGGTGCTCACGCCCTGGTTGCCCACGTTCTTGATGGTGACGACCACGTTTACCGTGCTGCCCTTGGTGACGGAGCCGGGCGCCGTGACGCTGGTGATCGCGAGGTCCGTAACGGGCGCGGGTGGTGGCGACGTGCCGCCGTCCACGTGGACGGCGAACCGGTTCAGCACCAGGTCGATGCGGTTCGCGATCGTCTGGGTGGAGCTGCCCGCGAACAACAGCGCCACCGGATTCTTGTTGCCGTCGTCGGTGACGATCAACGAGCCCGAGTCGCCACCGCCCGAGAAGGTTCCCGGCTCGATGACGAGCTGATCGACGAACCGGGCGGCCTTGATGCAGAAGCCGAAGAACACTTCGTAGCAGACCGTCACCGTGGCGTTGATCCCGGTGATCTGTCCATGCGTCAGCTTGGTGGTGCGTCCGTACTTCTGCACGTGCAGCCCCAGGAGCGCCGTCTCATCGTCAAACACGCCGTCGCCGTTCGCGTCCCCGAAGATCGCCGCATTGGGCACGCCGTACCCGTCGTCCGCCGGGGTGGCGTTGTCGAGGTTGGTGGTGCTGGAGAGTGCGATGGCGGCATCGATCGTGTTGGCGCCACCCGAGAAGTCGATGGTATTGAATGCGGCGAGCGTCCCGATCTGGTCGGCGGGCGCCGTGCCGCCGTCGTACGGCCCCGGCTGCAGCTCGGCGTCCCCGATGGTGGCGTCGTTCGAGTTCGCCAGCACGTGATTGTTGCTCAAGACGTACACGTTGCCCGAGCCGTCCACCACGCGCGCCCCGATCGAGCCGGCGGTGATCGCCGGATGGCCGACCGAGAAGCCCATCGGCGCCGGGCGCTGCCGCTTCGTCGGATCGCTGAACGCCACGAGCATGCCGGTCACTTGTGCGGTCACCGGAATGCCGTCCAGCACACTCGGCAGCCCGGTCACGCCGTGCCGCGCCAGCAGGACCTTGAGACCCAGCTTGCCGTTCGGCAGCCATCCGACGGCGGTGCCGACGACACCGGGGATACGCAGCAACTCCTCGCTGCGCCGTTTGTGTACGGCCATCACTGCCTGTAGGTCTTGCCACCGATCCAGGTCGAGCTGCCGTTGAGCCAATGGCCCGGTGAGGGCTTCGGGTGAGCGGTCGGAGCAGCCGCTCCACAAGCTGGCGCCCAGTCCGACGATCGTGAGGACGGTGGCGCGGCGGGAAACGCGGAGGCGTGTCATAAGTCGCTCCCTGTGAGGGGAGAGGGGCGCGACTCTCCGGGGGACTGCCAAGATGGGCCACGCCCCTCGGGGCGTCAAGCTGCCGCGACTCGCGTGACGTGTAGCACAATGTCGTTTCTACAGATCCGTTGCGTACAAGCGACACCTGAAGCAGGGGTGCTCCGTGCGTTGCACCGTGGCGCCGTAGCCCGGCGAAACGGTGCGACCTTTGCGAGGCCATCCAGTCAGAGGTGCTATGAAACGACTGCCGCTGTTTCCGATGGGTGGTGTGCTCGCCGCCATGGCGGGGATCGTAGGGGGCTGTCACTTGGACAAGCTCCTGCAGGCTCCGGGTGGCGGGGGACCCTCTGGGCCGCACCTGGTGTTCACCGGTCAGCCGGGTGACGTAGCCGCGGGCCAACCGATCGCGCCCGCCGTTCGCGTGACCGTGCAGGATTCGACCGGTCAGCCGCAGAGCGACTTCACCGGGCCCGTGACGGTCGGGCTCGATGCGAATCCCGGGAGTGCCGCGCTGTCGGGCGCGCTCCAGGTCAACGCCGTGAGCGGTGTCGCGACGTTTGCCGACCTGAGCGTCGATAAGGTCGGCCGCGGCTACACCCTGCGCGCCACGACCTCGGGTGCGAGCGGCGCCACGAGCGCCCCGTTCGACATCACGGCCTCGCCACCGCCGCCCCAGGCAACCCAGCTCGTCTTCACCGTTCAGCCCACCAAGACGTCACCCGGAGCGACGATCACCCCGGCGGTTGAGGTCACGGCCGTCGACGATCAGGGACGGGTCGCGACGAGTTTCACCGGGTTCATCACGGTCACGAAGGGCCATGATGCCAGCCTGTTCGGGAACGCCGTCCTGTCCGGCACGAAGTCGGTGCGGGCGGTGAACGGTGTCGCGCGGTTCGGCGATTTGCGCATCGACCAGGCGGGAAACGGCTACACCCTGCAGGCGGCGGCGTCGCCGTTGCGCAGCGCCGAGAGCTCCGCGTTCAATATCTCGGTGCTGTGACGCCTGCCGGGTCGTGGAAGCGCTGCTGGCAGCGGTCGATCCCCCGCACGACTTTGATCGCGAGCAGCGCCGCGATGATTCCGACGACGTTGACGAGCACCTCGAGATCGATGACGTTGGTCAGGTCGCCCGGCGATTGCCCGTCCCGCGCAATGAACGTGAACACTCGCTCCAGCGCCGCCCACGTCACGTAAATCCCCCACCACGCGGCGAGGAAGGCTGGCGCGGGCAGCTTGTCGTATCCGTCGCGGTCGTTCAGCGATTCGCTGCGCAGCCAAAGATCCTTCATGGTCTGGTACGCGCGCACCAGGTTGACGAACGGAATGAGCCAATAGCCCACGGCCCAGCCTTGAGGGAATCGCGAGCGTTTCGACCCGACGAGCCCAAGGTTGCCGTACGCGCGGTGCAACCAGGTCAACCACACGATCGCGGTGCCGAGGAACGCGGCCAATTTCAGCAGGCCGATGACCTTGTGTCGTGCATCGTGCGTCGCGGCATCGCCGGGGAGCAGCTGCACGCCCGCGGCGAGGCGGGCGAGCAGGGCGCGCTGCGAGAACCCGCACGCGATCGCGGCAGCGTCGAGCGCGAGGCAGGTGAGCAGCAAGTAGGTCGTCCAGCGTGCGCGGGACCGCTCGGCGCGGCGCGCGGCGCTCAAGTCGTCGGGCATGGGGCGCGTGAGTCTGGCTCACGCCGTGCGTGCAATCCCTATGCCCTCGAGCAGGCGGGCCGGCGATACGGCGCCACTCGTTGCACCGCTCCCACATCCCCGAGTACCTTTCCGCCGGTGCCATCCAACACGTTGCACGCACGCGTCGAGCGTGCGCTCGCCCAGCTCCAGAACCCCCGCCTCAACCAGGACGTCGTCTCGGCAGGGATGGTGCAGGACCTCGCCGTGGACGATCGGGGAGAGGTAACGTTCACGTTCGTCCTCACACAGGCAGATGCGCCGACGCTGGCCCGCGAAGCCCGCAAGGCGGCGCAAGGCGTGGCGGGTGTCGCGGCCGTGCGCGTGAACGTCACGGACGCCGGCGCCGCTCCGCGAGGCGCCGCGCCCGGCCAGCCCGGTACCCGCCCGACGCCGGGGGCCGTGCCGCCGCCGCCGACGCCGGTGGAGCTCCCGCTGCTCGGCAAAGTCGTGGCGGTCTCGTCCGGCAAGGGCGGGGTCGGGAAGTCCACGGTCTCGGTGAATGTGGCGGTAGCGCTCGCGCGGCAGGGCCAGCGGGTCGGGCTCATGGACGCCGACATCTACGGCCCGAACATTCCGCGCATGCTGGGCGTGGACCAGAAGCCCGAGGTGCGGGGCGGCAAGATCCAACCGCTCGAGAGTCACGGCGTGAAGATCATGTCGCTCGGACTGATCGTGGAGCGTGACACGCCGGCGATCTGGCGCGGGCCGATTATCATGAAGGTGATCCAGCAGTTCGTGCGGGACGTGGAGTGGGGACAGCTCGATTACTTCCTCGTCGACCTGCCGCCGGGGACGGGAGACGCGCAGCTGTCGCTCGCGCAGACGCTGCACATCCGCGGCGCGATCATCGTGACGACGCCGCAAGAGGTGGCCGTGGGCGACAGCCTGCGCGGCGCGAAGATGTTCGAGCGCGTGGGGGTGCCGGTGATCGGTGTGGTCGAAAACATGAGCGCCTTCGTGTGCCCGCACTGCGGCGAGCGCACAGAGATCTTCTTGACGGGCGGGGGCACGCGGCTGGCGGCGGAGCTGGGCGTGCCGTTGCTCGGCCAGGTGCCGCTCCAGGCCCGACTGGCCGATCTCGCCGACACAGGACGCCCGATCGTCGTCGCCGAGCCCGACTCACCCGCTGCGCTGGCGCTCGCGGAGGTCGCCCGGCACGTGGCGGAGCAGCTCGCTGTCGTCGCGCCCTGACGTGTCGCTCGTCGCTGCGGCGCTGCTGCTGCTGCAGAGCGGCGCCGGTCTCCCCGGTCGTGACCGGTCCGAGCTCCGCGCCGGGCTCGACACCCTGTACGGGGGTGCCTTTCCCGCGGCCGCCGCATACTTCGCCGGGCTCGCCGCACGCGACAGCGCCGATCCCGCGCCCGTGATCTTCGAGGCGGGCGCCTACATCTGGTGGGCCGCCGCGCTCCAGAGCGACGCGTATGAGGCGCATCGTATCGACTCGCTCCTGGGCGTCGCGATCGTCCGCACGGCGTCGCAGCCTCCCGGTCCCACGCGCGAGTTCTGGCTCGCCACCGCGCTCGGGTATCGGGCGCGGCAGCGCGACGTCGAGGGTCACTCGTGGGGCGCGGCAAAGGATGGCAAGGCGATGCGCAACGCCTACCGCCGCGTGCTGCAGGTGGATTCGGGGTGCGTCGACTGCTACCTCGGGCTCGGCGTCTACGAGTACGGCCTGGCGCGCGCCGGCGGGCTGGCGCGTTTCGTCGCCAAGCTCGTGGGCCTCGGATCGGGGAGCGCCGCGCTCGGCATCAGCTACTTGCGCCGCGCCTCGAGGGACGGGGACCTCGCCCGCGTGGAGGCGACCTGGGTGCTCGCCGCGGCGCTGGTGCGCGAGGCGGCCCGGGACCCGGGCGGCCGTGCCGTGCTGCAGCACGAGGCCTCGGGCTACGTGCGGCGCCTGGCCGAGCGCTATCCCGCCAATCCCGTGTTCCAGCGGTTCCTCCAGGAGACCCCCGGCCCCCCGCCCTGAGCGCGGCCGGAGCCCGTGGCGACCGTGCCACGCTGGCGTTACGGCGAAACCCTTATAAGGTAGGGGGCCCTGGATGACCCAATCGCGCTGGCTCAGACGTGTCGGGCTGCTCGTCGCGCTCGCCGCCGTGTACTTCATCGCCGGCAAGCTCGGGCTCGGGCTCGCCTTCGTGAACGCCAGCGCGACCCCGGTCTGGCCATGCACCGGTATCGCGCTCGCCGCCTTCGTTCTGCTCGGCTACGATGTCTGGCCGGCGATCCTCGCGAGCTCCTTCCTCGTCAACATCACCACGGCCGGCACGGTGGCGACCGCCGTGGGCATCGCGGTCGGGAACACCCTGGAAGGCGTGGCGGGCGCGTACCTGGTCAACCGCTTCGCCCGGGGGCGCCGCGCGTTCGATCGTCCGCAGGATGTGTTCGCCTTCACGGTACTCGCCGCCATCGTCAGCACGACCGTCGGCGCCACCGTCGGCGTGACCACGCTCGCCTTTACGGGATTGGCGCGCTGGGCCGAGTATGGCGCCATCTGGTGGACTTGGTGGCTCGGCGACACCGTGGGCAACCTGGTCGTGGCGCCCGCGTTGTTGTTGTGGGCCGCGGCCCCGCGCCTGCGGTGGAATCGCGCCCAGTGGATCGAGGCCGGGGCGCTGCTGCTGTGGGTGGTCGTGGTGGGCTTCACGGTGTTCGGCGGGCTGTTCCCATCGCGCGTCAAGAATTATCCGCTGGAGTTCTTGTGTTTTCCGTTTCTCATTTGGGCCGCGTTCCGCTTCGCGCAACGCGAGGCGGCGACCGCGGTGGTGGTGCTCTCGGGGATCGCCATCTGGGGGACGCTGCACGGGTTCGGTCCCTTCGTGCGGGCGACGCGCAACGAGTCGCTCCTGCTGCTGCAGGCGTTCATGGGCGTCACGTCGGTGATGACGCTCGCGCTCGCCGCCCTCGTCGCCGAGCGCTCGCAGGTGGAGGAGCGGCTGCGGCAGCTGGCGGTGAGCGACCCGTTGACGGGCCTCGCCAACTATCGCCAGCTCACGTACGCCCTCGACGCGGAGATCAAGCGGTATCAGCGGACCGAGCGCCCGTTCGCCGTGGTGCTGCTGGACATGGACGGCTTGAAGAAGATCAACGACAGCCACGGTCACCTGGTGGGAAGCCTGGCGCTGTGCCGCGTGGCGGAGACGCTGTTCGGGTCGTGCCGGGCGATGGACACGGCCGCGCGGTTCGGCGGCGACGAGTTCGCGGTGGTGCTGCCCGAGACGGACGACGCGGCGGCCTGGCACGTGGCCCGGCGCGTCGCCGAGCGCGTGGCGCGCGACGGCGAGAAGCCCCCCCTCTCCGTCAGTGTGGGTGTCGCCGTGTACCCGCGCGATGGCGACTCCTTGGAGACCCTGTTGAGCGCGGCGGATCGCTCGCTCTACGACAGCAAGGCGCGGCGTCGCGCGAAGGCGGGAGTGCATTGACTCGTTGACCCCCCGCCGTCCGCCCCCGTAGCTTCCGCCACCATGACTACGGTCGGCCGCACCCCAGGCTCGCTCACCGTCGGGCCCCTGCGACCGGTGATCGTGCGCCTCGCCCTCCCCGCCGTGGCGATGATGGCGTGCCATTTCTCGTTCAACCTCATCGATTCGATCTGGGTGGGCCGGCTGATCGGCGCGGCGGCGCTCGCCGCGGTTTCGACGGCAGGCTTCTACGTCTGGGTGCTGCTCTCGCTCGGCGAGATGGTCGAGGTCGGGCTGATCGCGGTGGCGGCACGACGCCACGGCGAGGGGCGCCCCGACACGGCGGCCCGCGCCGCCGGCGCGGCCGTGCTGTATGCGCTCGCCGCGGGCACGGTCGTGAGCCTGCTCGGCGTCGCGCTCACCGACGACCTGTTCCGCCTCATGGCCGTACCCCCTGAGGTGGCGCGGCTCGGGCACGCCTATCTGCACACCTGGCTGCTGGGTGGCCCGCTCGTCTTCGGCTTTTTCGCGGTCGAAGCGACGTTCCGCGCCTCCGGCGACACCCGCACGCCGTTCCGGATCCTCACCGCGTCGGTGCTCCTCTCGATCGGGCTCGATCCCTTGCTCATCTCGGGGTGGGGGCCGTTCCCGCAGCTCGGCGTGGAGGGTGCGGCGACGGCGTCGGTGATGGTGCGGGGAGGCGGCTTCCTGATCGGGGCCGTGATCGCCCTCAAGCGGGGGCTGATCCGGCTCGACGCTCCCGACTGGCGTGCCGTCCCGACGATCTTCCGGGTGGGCGCGCCGCTCTCGCTCTCGGGCGTGCTGCTGAGTCTCATCTACATGTGGTTGACGCGGTTCACCTCGCGGTTCGGCACGCCCGCGCTCGCCGCGCTCGGCGTGGGGCACAAGGTCGAAGGGATCGGCTTCATGGCGATCTCGGGATTCGCCCTCTCGGCGAGCGCGCTGGTGGGGCAGAACCTGGGCGCCCGTCAGGAGGAGCGGGCCCGCGAGGGGGTGCGCATGACCGTCGGCTATTGCCTCCTCGTCACGACGGCGACGGCCGTGGCGTTCCTGGCGATCCCCCGGGCGCTGGTGGGGTTGTTCACTGCGGATCCCGCGGTCATCGCCGACGGCAGTCTCTACCTGCGCGTGATCGCGCTGGCGCAGGTCGGGCAGACGTTCGAGATCATTCTCGAGGGCGCACTCGCTGGTGCGGGCTACACCTTCTGGCCGCAGATCGTGAGCACCGGGCTCACGCTGCTGCGCCTGCCGCTGGCGGCGTGGTGGTCGGCGACGATCGGGCTGGTCGGTATCTGGTTGGCCCTCTCGGTGACCGCGGTTGCGCGCGGCGTCGCCATGGCTTGGTTCTGGACCTCGGGCGCGTGGCGGCGGGCAACGGTGTAACGCGATGCCCCCGATCATCACCCTCCTGACCGATTTCGGCACCGCCGACAGCTACGTCGGCGAGGTCAAGGGCACGCTGCTCTCGCACGTGCACGGCGCGGCGCTGTTCGACATCACGCACCACGTGCCGCCCGGCGATCTCCGGGCGGGCCAGTACATCCTGGGGCGGGTGTGGCAGCGCTTCCCGCAAGGCACCGTGCACCTCGCCGTGGTCGATCCCGGCGTCGGGACCGCGCGGCGGGCCCTCGCCGCCGGCGCCGCCGGCCATTTCTTCGTCGCCCCCGACAACGGTCTCTTGTCGTGTCTCCCGGCCGACACGCACTTCGTGTCGTTGCCGATTCCGCCGGGCGCCGCACCGACGTTCCACGCACGCGATGTGTTCGCTCCGGCGGCGGCCCAGCTCGCGATCGGCGCGTCCCTCACGCAGCTGGGTCACTCGATCACCGACGCGTACCGCTCCCCGCTCCCCGCTCCCCGTCACGACGGCACCGCGGTCGCAGGTGAAGTACTGTACGTCGACCGGTTCGGCACACTCGTCTCCAACATTCCGGGTGAGCAGGTCGAGCCGGGGGTGCGGATCAAAGTGGCGGGGACGGAGATCGGCACCCTGGCGCGCACCTTCGGCGACGTGGCGCGGGGGCAGCTCGTCGCGCTGGTGGGGAGTGGAGGGACGGTGGAGATCGCCGTGCGCGACGGCAGCGCGGCGAGGCTGCTAGGTGTCGGCGTCGGGGCCGAGGTGCGAGCCTGAGGGCGTCGGAATCTTCACCTTCGCCATCACCCGCTCGGCGAAGCCGAACTCGGGCGCGAAGCGCGGCAGCTGCGCCAGCTCGCGGAACAGCTTGCGCTCACGGTCGGCCACGGCACGGCAATCCCCGCACTGTGCGAGGTGCAGTTCGCGCGCGGCGGGGAGGAGACCCTGAGCCCACTGCTCGGTCTCATCAGGGGTGAGGTGCGGCCCTACGAAGTCGCCCATTGGTCCGTCCTACGCGGTCGCAAGAGCGGAGGTTTCACTCCCGCCGGTCCCCGAGGTAGCCTCGCAATTCGTTGCGGGCCCGATGGATATACGTTTTCACGGTGCCCAAGGGTAGGTCCAGCGTTTCGGCGATTTCCTCGTAGCTGAACCCCTCGACATGGCGCAGCAGGATGCATGCCCGATACTCGGGGCGCAGCCGCGCGATGGCCCGTTCGATCGCACCGCCCAGCTCGCGGGCTTCCAGCTCCTGGAGCGGCGACTCCGCGCGGTCGCCGAGCTGCAAAGCGGTGGCCTGCATCTCCTGCGGCGTCGTGGCGTGGGGTGAGCCGTCGAGCGACAGGGTATCGAGGTCGCGCTTGCGCAGGTGATCGATCGCGGCGTTGTTCGCGATCTTGAAGATCCACGACGAGAACTTGAACTGCGGGTTGTACGACCCGATCCCGTTCAGGACCTTGATGAAGGTCTCCTGCGCCAGGTCCTCGGCGAGTGCCCGGTCGCGCACCATGCGGTAGAGCAGCGAATACAGCGGCCGCTCGTAGCGGCGCACCAGCTCGCGGAACGCCGTCTCGTAGCCCTGTTTCGCCCGCGCCACGACCTGCTGGTCGCTGGCGCCCGTCAGGTTGCCCGGCCTATCTTTTGCGCCTATGACGCCCCCCCCGTCTCCGGCGTTCGAGGTAGCCGTGCGTGCGGGCGGTGACGCGAAGCGGGCTTACGTGCGCCGCATGTTCACCGCCATTGCACCGCGCTACGACTTCCTCAATCATCTCCTCAGCCTCAACGTGGATCGCCGCTGGCGCCGGGCGGCGGTGCGACGGCTCGGCTGGGAACGCCGGCCGGACGGCGTCTATCTCGATCTCTGCGCGGGCACGCTCGAGCTCGCGGAGACGCTCGCACGCCAGCCGCGCTTCACGGGCCGCGTGATCGGCGCGGACTTCGTCGTGCCCATGCTCGAGCGGGGGAAGGGCAAGTCGCCGCGCACCCGCCCCGTAGCCGCCGACGCGCTCGTGCTCCCGTTCGCGGATCGCCGGTTCGACGGCGCGATGGTCGCGTTCGGGGTGCGGAACCTGGCGGACCTGGACGCCGGGCTCAGGGAGACGCACCGGGTGCTCCGCCCGGGGGCCGGCTTCGTGGTGCTCGAGTTCACGACGCCGCGCTTCGCCCCGCTGCGCGCCGCGTACCTCTTCTACTTTCGACGCGTGCTCCCCGCCATCGGCCGCGCGGTGTCGAAACATAGGGACGCCTATACCTACCTGCCAGAGTCGGTGCTCGATTTTCCGGATCCCGACTCCCTCGCCCGGCGGCTCGGGGATGCCGGATTCCGCGCGGTAGGCTACGAGCTGCTGAGCGGCGGCATCTGCGCCATCCATCATGCCACTCGATAACCTGCGCGGGTTCATCGACGCGATCGACGCCGCCGGCGAGCTGGCGCGGGTGGAGCCACCGGTCTCCGTGGACAAGGAGATGACCGAGATCGCCGATCGCTGCATGAAGTCGCCGGGCGGCGGACCGGCGCTCCTGTTCCGGCACCCGACGCTCGTCCAAGGCGGCCCGTCGCGCTATCCCGTCGCCGTGAACCTGTTCGGGTCGGCGCGGCGCATGGCCCTGGCGCTGGGGGTGGAGTGTCTCGACGACATCGGCGAGCGGATCGCGACGCTCTTGAACCTGAAGATCCCCGACACACTGCTCGGGAAGCTCGCGATGCTGCCGCAGCTCGCGGAGATGGCGAAGTTCCCGCCCCGGGCCGCCGGCGGCCGGCCGCCCTGCCAGGAGGTGGTGCGCCGCGACCGGGACGTCGACCTGACCGAGCTTCCCGTCCCGGTGTGTTGGCCCGAAGACGGCGGGCCGTACATCACGCTGCCGGGGGTGATCACGCGAGACCCGGGGACCGGCGTGCGGAACGTCGGCATGTACCGGATCCAGGTTCTCGGGAAGAACGAACTGGCGATGCACTGGCAGCGCCACAAGGTGGGCGCGGCGCACTGGCGCGCCATGGCGGCGCGAGGCGAGCAGATGCCGGTCGCGATCGCGCTGGGCGGCGATCCCGCCTCGATCTATGCCGCCTCGGCGCCGCTCCCGCCCACGATCGACGAGTTCCTGTTCGCGGGCTTCTTGAGGAAGGAGCCGGTGCGCCTCGCCAAGGCCGTGACGTCGGACCTGGAGGTGCCGGCCGAAGCGGAGATCGTGATCGAAGGCTACATCGATCCGCGCGAGGAGCTGGTGCTCGAAGGCCCGTTCGGGGACCACACCGGGTTCTATTCGCTCGCGGATTACTACCCCAAGGTGCACGTCACCGCGGTGACGATGCGCGCCGAGCCGATCTGGCCGCACACGATCGTGGGCCGGCCGCCGATGGAGGACTACTGGCTGGGGCACGCGACCGAGCGCATCTTCTTGCCGCTGCTGAAGCTCACCATCCCCGAAATCGTCGACATCCACATGCCCGCGGCGGGGATCTTCCACAACCTCGTGTTCGTGAGCATCGACAAGCAGTATCCCGGCCAGGCGTACAAGGTGATGAACGGCCTGTGGGGGCAGGGACTGATGTCGCTCGCCAAGGTGATCATCGTCTTCGACAAGGACGTGAACGTGCAGGACCCGCGGGAAGCGTGGTGGGTGGCGCTGAACCACATCGATCCCGAGCGCGACGTGCGCTTCACGATGGGGCCGATCGATGTGCTCGACCACTCGAGCCGCGGGTTCACGTTCGGCTCGAAGATGGGAATCGACGCCACGCGGAAATGGAAGGAAGAGGGGTTCGCGCGGGAGTGGCCGAACAAGATCGTGATGGACCAGACCACCAAAGACAAGGTCGATGCGATGTGGAAGGAGCTGGGGATTGCGCTCTGACGCGCGGCGCGAGGGACAGACGTTCGCCGGAGAGAGCCTCGTCGTCCGGTACGTCAATTTCGTGAAGCTCCCTCACACGCTCTTCGCCCTGCCGTTCGCGCTGCTCGGTCTGCTGGTTGCGTCGCGGCAGCATCCCGTCACGTGGTGGACGCTGGCGCTCGTCGTGCTCGCGTTCACCTGCGCGCGCTTCGTGGCGCTCGGGTTCAACCGGATCGCCGACCGGGACCTGGATGCGAAGAACCCGCGCACCCGGGCCCGGGAGCTGCCGGCGGGGCGGCTCACGCTGGCGCAGGCGTGGGCTGCCGTCCTCGTCGCGGCAGCGCTGTTTCTCTGGGCGGCGTGGGCCTTGAACCCGCTCTGCTTCGCGCTCGCGCCCGTCGCGCTGGTGTTCATCTCGGGCTACAGCTACGCCAAGCGCTTCACACGGTGGTCGCACCTGTGGCTGGGCCTGGCGGACGGGATCGCGACGCCGGCGGGCTACCTCGCCGTCACCGGACGCTGGAGCGAGCCGTGGTGGCTGCTCGTGGCCGGTGCGCTCGCCGTGACGTTCTGGGTGGGAGGGTTCGACGTGTTCTACGCGCTGCAGGACGAGGACTTCGACCGGGCGGAGCGGCTCGAGTCGCTCGTGGTGCGGCTGGGCCGGCGGCGCGCCATCGTCGCGGCCCAGGTGCTGCACGGCCTCGCCCTCATCGCGCTCGTCCTTTTCGGGATCGGCGCCGGGCTGGGCGTGGCCTACTACGCGGGCGTGGCGCTGGGCGCGGCGCTCATCGCCTGGGAGCACCAGCTCGTACAGCCGGGGGACCTGTCGCGGCTCGACGCGGCGTTCTTTACCGCCAACGGGATCGTGAGCGTCGTCGTGTTTCTGGGCGCGTTGGTGGATCGGATCCTATGAATTTCGGATTGCGGATTGCGGATTGCGGAATTACGAAGGGAGGTCGCTCTCGCAAGAGACCCCTCCGCTCCAATCCGCAATCCGAAATCCGAAATCCGCAATCGCCGCCGCCCCCGCGCCCCCCAGCGCACCCCAAGCGCAGCCCGACGCCGAACCGGAGGGGGCGGTGAACCGCCTGCGCGCGGCCCTCACCGCCGCTACGCTGCTCGCCGCGGGTGGTGCGCCCGCGCGGGCGCAGGCGGTCGATTCGGTCGCCGCCGAGCGGCTCGCCGCGCGCCGCTGGTTCGCCGACGCGAAGTTCGGCCTGTTCATCCACTGGGGGGTTTATAGCCAGCTCGGCGCGGGCGAGTGGGTGATGCACAACCGCAAGATCGCGGTGGCGGATTACGAGTGGCTCGCGACGACGTTCAACCCGGCGAAGTTCGACGCCGTGGCCTGGGTGGCGCTCGCCCAGCGCGCCGGCGTCCGTTACATCACGATCACGTCGCGCCATCACGACGGCTTCTCGATGTTCAAGACGGGAGCGACGCGGTACAACATCGCCGACTGGACGCCGTTTCGGCGCGATCCGCTGCACGAGCTCGCCGACGCGTGCCACGCGGCCGGGATCAAGCTCTTCTTCTACTACTCACAGCTCGACTGGCATCACCCCGATTATTGGCCCCGGGGCGGGACGGCATGGAACAACGGCCGCCCCGACCAGGGCGACTGGAGCCGCTACCTCGCGTTCATGAACGCGCAGCTCACCGAGCTGCTCACGCGGTACGGCGACGTCGGCGGGATCTGGTTCGACGGCATGTGGGACAAACCGGACGCGCCGTGGCAGCTGGACACGACCTACGGGCTGATCCACCGCCTCCAGCCCGGGGCGCTCGTCGTTCCCAACCATCACCAGCGCCCCCGCCCGGGCGAAGACGTGCAGACGTTCGAGCAGGACCTTCCCGGCGCCAACAGCGCCGGGTTCAATACGAGCTACGTGAGCGGCGACCTGCCACTCGAAACGTCGCTCACCATGAACGGCTCCTGGGGCTTCAATATCACCGACAAGGAGTTCAAGTCGGTGCGGACGCTGGTGGGCTACCTGGTGCGCGCGGCCGGGAACGGCGCCAATCTGCTCTTGAATATCGGCCCGCGACCCGACGGCACCATCAGCCCCGAGTTCACGGCCCGGCTCGATTCCCTGGGAGCGTGGCTCGCCGTGTACGGGTCGGCGATCTACGGCACGCGCCGCGGGCCGGTCTCGCCCCGCGGCTGGGGCGCGACGACGCGCCGCGGCGACACGGTGTTCGTCCACGTGCTCGACTGGCCCGACCCGCTACTGCCGCTGCCGCCCCTCGGGGCACGGATCCGCACCGCCTACGTGTTGCGCGGCAGGGCGGTGGTGCCGGTCGTCGAGACGGCGGTGGGAGTGACGCTCGCGTTGCCGCCCGCGAGTGCGGACGAGCCGGACCGCGTCATCGTCGTGGTGACGAGCGGCAGCCCCGCGTCGAATCGGTCCGGGCGCTGATGGACCGGCTCCCGGTTGTCCTCGCCATCACCGGAGCCTCCGGCGCGCCGTACGGCGTCCGCCTGCTCGAGGTGCTCGCGCTGCATCGGGTGCCGACCTGGCTGATGATCTCGAGCCACGGGTGGCGCCTCCTCACGGAGGAGTGCGGCATCACAGACGACCGCGAGCTCCGCAAGGCCACGGGGGGCGAGTGGACGAGCGTGCGTGTGTTCGACGACAAAGACCGCGGCGCGGAGCCGGCATCGGGCTCGGCCCGGACCGCCGGGATGGTGATCTGTCCCTGCTCGATGGGCACCATCGCCGCGATCGCCCACGGCACGAGCCGCTCGCTCGTCGAGCGCGCGGCGGACGTGACGCTCAAGGAGCGCCGCAAGCTGATTCTCGTACCGCGCGAGACGCCGCTGTCGCTGGTGCACCTGCGCAATCTCACGCTCGCGAGCGAAGCGGGGGCGATCGTTCTGCCTGCGGCCCCCGGCTTCTATCACAAGCCACAGAAGGTGTCGGACCTGGTGGACTTCGTGGTGCAGCGCGTGGTGGATCACCTCGGCGTGGAGATCAACTTGGTGCAGCGTTGGGAAGCGAAGTAGGTCCGGGACGTGAGACTCGGGGTCATCTCCGACACGCACGGCCTGCTGCGGCCGCAAGTGTTCGACCTCTTCCGCGAGGTCGATCACATCCTGCACGGCGGTGACGTGGGCAAGTGGGAAGTCATGATCGAGCTCCAGGCCATCGCGCCGGTCATCGCGGTGTACGGCAACGTAGACCCTCCCGAGATCCGTTCCCGGCTGCCGCAGGTGGCGACCGCCGAGCTCGATGGGTTCGAGGTCGTGGTGACGCATGGCGACCAGTTCGGCCATCCCACGCCGGAGAAGCTGCACGCCGCGTTTCCCCGGGCCGAGATCATCGTGTACGGGCATACACACCAGCCACTGCTCGAGCTGGTGGACAAGACGGTGACCGTGATGAATCCGGGTGGGGCGGGGCGCCCCCGCTTCGACCTCAAGCCGTCGGTCGGAATCATGGAGCTCGAGCCAGGGATTCCGCCGCGGGCGCGGCTCGTGCCGCTCTGACGCGCCGCGTCGCTGGACTCTCGATGCTGGCGTTGATGGCGGCGCCGACCGCGAGCGGTCAACGGCGGCCGTCGCGTGCGGACGCTCCGGCCGGGTGGCAGGCCTTCACTCGCGCGTTCGACGCGTACGCCACCGGCGACAGCGTCGTGGGCGCGAGCGTGCTCGTGCTGCGGCAGGGGCGCGTGCTCGCGCACCACGAATTCGGCTTCGCGGATCGCGCCCTGGGCCAGCGCGTGGACGAGCGAACCATCTTTCACTGGGGCTCGATCACTAAGACGCTCACCGCCGTGGCGGCCATGCAGCTGCGCGACCGCCGGCGCCTGTCGCTCGACGACCATGTCACGCGCTACCTCCCCGAGCTGCGACAAGTGCACGACCCGTTCGGCTCCATGGACGACGTCACGATCCGGATGCTGCTGTCGCACTCGGCCGGGTTCCAGAATCCCACGTGGCCGTACAAGACAGGGAAGCCGTGGGAGCCGTTCGAGCCGACGCGGTGGGAGCAGCTGGTGGCGATGCTGCCGTACCAGGAGGTCGCCTTCGCGCCGGGGTCCCGCTACAGCTATTCGAACCCCGGATTCATCTACCTGGCGCGCATCATCGAGCAGCTCACGGGAGACCCGTATCAGAGCTACGTCTACAAGAACCTCTGGGCGCCGCTCGGGATCACCCACAGCTACTTCGGCGCCACGCCGTATCACCTCGCGGATCAGCGATCCAACAACTACGACCTGGTGCGGGACAGCGCCGGCCACGACGCGATCGTGGCGAACGGCCGGGACTTCGACCCCGGGATCACGATCCCGAACGGCGGCTGGAACGCGCCACTCGGCGACGTGGCGCGGTGGGTCGCGTGCTTGAGCGGCGGGGCCGGGAGCGACACCGTGGTGGCGCGCGCCACCCTGGACGAGATGTGGCGCCCCCAGTTCGCCACCGATAGCGAGGCACCGGGAGACTCGGTCGGGCTGTCGTTCTTCGTGCTGTGGCGGCAGGGTGTGCGGTTCATCGGGCACACGGGGCACCAGGCGGGGTTCCGGTCGTTCTTCTACGTCGACCCCAAGACCTCCGCGGCCGTGATCGCCGCATTCAACACGACGAACGACGCGCGCGAAGCGGAATCGGCCCAAGGATTCAAGCGCATCATCGACGCCGGGTTGGGTGTGATCGCCAGCCAGCGCTAGCGCTGGCAGCTCGGGCAGAACGTCGTCGCCCGCAGGTCGATCGTGTGCGTCGTCACGAGCTTCCTGCCGCACGTGACGCACGGCTCACCGCCGCGCCCGTACACCTTCAGCTCGAACTGAAACCGTCCCGACTCGCCCGTCCCGGTGCGGTAGTCGCGTACCGTCGTTCCCGAGGATTGGACCGCGCGCTCGAGCACGTCCGTCACGGCGGCGTGGAGGCGCGCGAACTCATCGAGCGACAGTTTGTCGGTGGGCTTGGACGGGTCGATCCCCGCCTCGAACAGCGCCTCGTTGGCGTAGATGTTACCGACCCCTGCCACGCGACGCTGATCCATGATCGCCTTCTTGATGGCGGCGCGCGTCCCATTGAGCCGCTCGGCGAACACGAACGGGGTAAACGTGTCTTCCAGCGGCTCGGGGCCGATCCGGCTGGTGTAGGCGTCCCACCCCTTCTCGTCGACCAGCCACACGGTGCCCAGGCGGCGCACGTCGCGGTATACGAGCAGCCGGCCGTCGTCGATGGTGCAGGTGAGCACGGCGTACTTCGCTTCGTCGCGGGTGAGCGCCCGGTCGTACACGACGAGCGAGCCGGTCATGCGCGGCTGCACGATCAGCCGGTGGCCGCTCGACAGCCGGAACACGGCGTGCTTGGCGCGGCGGATCACCTCCTCGATGGTGTTGCCCTTGAGCGTGCGCAGCAGGCGGGGCTTAGACACGCGCCGCAGCACGTCCGTCTTGGCCAGACGGGCGCGGGCGATCCGATAGCCCTCGAGCCGCGGGGCGAGGTCCCGCACGATCGTCTCAACCTCTGGCAGCTCCGGCACCGCTCCTCCTGATCTCCCGCCACCCGATGTCCCGCCGGTACGTCTTGCCCTGGTATGCGATCAGCTCGCACGCGGCGGCGCTGCGTCGGGCCGCCTCCCAGACCGTGTCGCCCAGCCCCGTGACGCCGAGTACGCGGCCGCCGTGCACCCGCAACGTGCCATCGGGGTCGCGATAAGTGCCTGCGTGGAACACCAGCGTCCCGGGCTCCACGTCGCGCGGCACGATGATGGCGGCGCCGAGCTCGGGGGTGTCGGGGTACCCCGGGGCGGCGAGCACCGTGGTCACGGCCGCGCGCGTGGCGTCGAGCGTGGTCCGCTCGGGGCGCCAACCCCCCGTCGCGATCTCCACCAGGTGCCGCGTCACCCCGGGGAGGGTTGGGAGCAGGGCCTGCGTCTCCGGGTCGCCGAAGCGGCAGTTGAACTCGAGCACGCGCGGGGTGCCGTCGGCCCCCAGCATCAGCCCGGCGTACAGCACCCCCGCGTACTTGGCGCCGCGCACCGCAAGCTCCCGCAGTGTGGGCTCGAGCACCTCGCGCCGTACGCGCTCGAGCAAGGCGGGCGTCGCGATGCTCACCGGGCAGTACGCGCCCATCCCACCGGTGTTCGGCCCCGCGTCTCCCTCACTCAGCCGCTTGTGGTCCTGCGCCGCCGGCAGCAGGAGAATACGCTCGCCGTCGGTGAGTGCCAAGATCGACAGCTCCTCCCCCTCGAGGAACTGCTCCACCACGATCTCCCGCCCCGCCTCCCCGAACGCGCCCTCGGCGAGCATGGCGCGGGCAGTGCGAGCCGCCTCGTCGCGGGTGACGCACACCACTGCCCCCTTGCCACCGGCCAGCCCTGATGCCTTGACGACGAGGGGCTCGGCGTGGCGATGGATGTAGGCGATGGCGGGCGCGAGGGTGTCGAAGGTCCGGCTTGCGGGCGTCGGGACGCCGGCCCGCTGCATCACTTCCTTGGCAAAGGCTTTGGAGGACTCGATGTGCGCGGCCGCCCGGTCAGGCCCGAAGACGGGCCGGCCGGTCGCCCGGAGGGCGTCGGCCAGGCCGGCCGCGAGCGGCGCCTCGGGGCCGACGACGGTGAGATCGATGCGGAGCTCTTTCACCGCCTCCACCACCTTCCCCACCTCCACCGTGTCGATACTCAGATTCGTGCCGAGCTGGGCGGTGCCGGGGTTGCCGGGGGCGGCGAACACGGTCGCGTTGGGAGCGTCGCGCTTCAGCGCCCAGCAGAGCGCGTGCTCACGGCCGCCTCCGCCGACGACCAGGATCCTCACTTCTTCTTGAGCGCCTCCGCGAACGCCTGGGCGGCGCGTTTCGCGGTGTCCACCACGTCCTCCACGACGGCCTTGGCTTCCTTCATGTAGTGGTCCCGCGCGTCGTCGATGTCCTTGTCGATCGGCCGTTGGTCGGCCTCGGGGCCGCGCCTGGGGTACTCGCCCGCCAGGATCCGCTCGTAGTGGCCCTGCGCGATCCAGCGCTGCAGCTCGGCGGCGCGCACCGTGTTGAAGGGATGGGAGCGTCCCAGCACGCCCAGGATCTTGAAGACGCGATCGAGCGCGCCGCCCGTCTCCTCGTACTCCTTCGCCTGCTCGAGAAACGCGTTCAGATCCATCTGCGACATGTCGCCGCCGCCGGCGAACTTGAGATTCACGCGCAGCGAGGCGGTCGGGTCCTGGCACGCGAGCAGGCCGGCGCGGTCCGACGACAGCTCGCTCTTGCGGAACCACTCGAGCAGCGCGAGCTGGATCGGCAGGATCGCCATGCCGGCGAGGAACGGCAGCGCGCCGAGGCTCACGTTCAGGATCAGGACGAGGATCGTGTGGTAGAGCGCGTGCCCGCTCATGACGTGCCCCAGCTCGTGCCCCAGCACGTTCCTGAGCTCGTCGTCGTCGAGCAGCTTGATGGTGCCCGAATTGATCACGATAAACGGCTTGTCCATGCCGAACGCCCCGGCGTTCGCGAACGGCGTCTGCGACACGAACAGCTCGGGCCGCTCGGGCCAGTCCATCGACGTGACGACGTCGGCATACAGCTGGTTCAGCCGGGGGAACTGCGTGGGGCCGACCCGTACGGCGTCGGCTTGGAACAGGAGTCGGATCCCCCGCTCGCCGAAGAAGCCGTAGATCTTCCGCACCACTTCATCGAACCCGGGCACGGAGCGCAGCGTCTGCAGCGCCGCGCGGTCCGCCGGGTGCTCCCACGCGACGGGCGCGATCTGCGTGAGGATCTTACGGGGACGTGCGGCGGGGAGCGACGTGGGGCCAGTCATGTGATGCTCCTGCTGTTATGGAGTAGACACTCACTACGCGGGGCGGCGGTGCGTGTTTCGCGCATAAACCCGGAACTCCAGGTCATCCCGCGGCGTCCAGCGCCTGCTCCAGGTCCGCGATCAGGTCGTCCGCGTCCTCGATGCCGACCGACAGCCGCACCAGGCTGTCGGTGAGGCCCATCGCCCGCCGCATCTCGGGGGGTACGCTGGCGTGGGTCATCGAAGCGGGATGTCCGATCAGGCTCTCCACCCCGCCCAGCGACTCCGCGAGCGCGAAGATCTTGGTGCGCTCGACCAGGCGTCGCGCGCGCTCCACCGATCCCAGCTCGATCGAGATCATGCCGCCAAACCCGCTCATCTGGCGGCACGCCAGGTCGTGTTGCGGGTGGGAGGGGAGACCGGGGTAGTAGACCTGGCTGACCTTGGGATGCCGGGTCAGCCAGTCGGCGATGCGGCGGCCGGTGGCGTCGTGCTGCCGCATCCGCAGCGCCAGCGTCTTGGTGCCGCGCAGCGCGAGCCAGCAGTCGAACGGTCCCGGCACCGCGCCCGACGCGTTCTGGATGAAGCCGATCCGCTCGGCCAAGTCGTCGGCGTTCACGACCAGCATGCCCCCGACCATGTCGCTGTGGCCGTTCAAGTACTTGGTGGTGGAGTGCAGCACCACGTCGGCGCCGAGCTCGAGGGGCCGTTGGAAGCAGGGAGTCGCGAAGGTGTTGTCCACGACCGAGAGCGCCCCGGCGCGCCGCGCGATCTCGGTCACGGCCTCCAGGTCGCACAGCCGCATCATCGGATTGGTAGGCGTCTCGGCGTACACCATACGAGTGCGCGGCGTCACGGCGGCGGCGACGTTACGGGCGTCGGCCGCGTCGACGAAGCTGAACTCGAGGCCGTGCCGCGCCCAGATGTGGGTCATTTGCCGGTGGGTCCCGCCGTACACGTTCTCGCCGCTCACCACGTGGTCACCCTGCGACAGCAGCTTCAGCACCGCGTCCACGGCCGCGAGCCCGGAGGCGAACGCAAACCCGTGACGGCCGCCTTCGAGCGCCGCGATGTTTCGTTCGAGCGCTTCGCGCGTTGGGTTACTGGTGCGGGCGTACTCGTAGCCCTTGTGCTTTCCGAGGCCCTGCTGGACGTAGGTCGAGGTCTGATAGATCGGCGTCATGACGGCGCCGGCGAGGGGGTCGGCGATGTGTCCGGCGTGCACTGCCCGGGTCGGCAGACGCCGGGTCAGGTCCTCCCCCGATACCTTGGTCATGGCGGGAACGTAAGGGCGCCTTCCGCGCCGAGCAAGCGACCTTTACGTTAAGCACTGATGCCGCAACCAAATGCCGTGAGATGCCTCGTGGTGGACGACGAGCCGCGCCTGCGGCGCGTGCTGGTGCGTTTGCTCGAGGGCGAGGGGTTCACCTGCTCCGAGGCGGGGTCCGGCACCGAGGCGCTCGAGATGATGCACCACGAGCCGGTCCCGCTCGTCATCTCCGACCTGCGCATGCCGCAGATGGACGGGGTCACGCTGTTGCGCGAGATCCTCGCCCGCTGGCCGGACACCGCCGTCATCGTCGTGACGGCGGTCGCCGAGGTCGAGAGCGCGGTCGCCTGCCTCCAGCTCGGCGCGCTCGATTACGTCGCCAAGCCGTTCCACCTGGACGAGGTGCGGGCGCGCGTGATGCAGGCGCTCGACAAGCGCCGCCTCATACTCGAGAACCGGATGTACCAGCACCAGCTCGAGGAGCGTGTCCAGGAGCAGGCGCACCGCATCGAAGAGCTCTCGCTCGAGCGCCTCCAGGCCCTGGTGCACTTCCTCGAAGAGAAGGACCCCTACACGCGTGGCCATTCGGTGCGGGTAGCCAACTACTCGCTGGGGATCGCCCGGCAACTGCAGCTCGACCAGGAGGTAATCGACCTGATCGCACTCGGCGCCGAGCTGCACGACATCGGCAAGATCGGGGTGAGCGAGGCGGTGCTCCACAAGGCCGGCAAGCTCAGCGACACCGAGTACCGGCACATCATGGAGCACCCGGTGATCGGCGCCCGCATCCTCGAGCCGCTGATGCGCGATGCCCCGGGCGCGCTCGCCATCGTGCGCTCGCACCACGAGCGGCTCGACGGCAAGGGCTTCCCCGACGGCCTTAGGGGAGACGCGATTCCATTCGAGGTGCGTGTCGTGACGGTCGCCGATTCGTTCGACGCGATGACCAGCGTGCGCCCCTACCGGCCGGCGCTCTCCGTCCAGCGGGCGACGCAGGAGCTCGAAGACATGCAGGGCGTACAATTCGACCCGCGGGCGGTCGCGGCGTTCCTCGCGGCCTTCCCCGACCGGGCGGCGCTCCCCGTGACCGCGCCGGAAGCGCGGCCGCTGCACCTGCCCGCCCGGCCGGTCGAGGCCCGCCGCACCTGACGCGCGTCCTTCGTCCGTTGCACCCATGACCGACACGTTGATGGTCGGCGTGTCGGGGGTGCGCGGCATCGTCGGGAAGGACCTGACCGACGAGGTCGTGACGCGCTACGCCCGCGCGTTTGGGCTGTGGGCCGGCGAGCGCACGCCCCTCGTCGTCGTGGGACGCGATGCACGCGCGTCAGGCCCCGCGTTCGAGCAGGCGGTGATCGCCGGGCTCGGGTCGGTCGGGTGCGACGTGGTCAGGGTGGGACTGGCGCCGACCCCCACGATCCAGCTCGCCGTCGAGCACCACGGCGCCGGCGGCGGGATCGCCGTCACCGCGAGCCATAATCCGATTGAGTGGAACGCGCTCAAGTTCATCGGTCCGGACGGAATCTTTCTCGATGGTCCTGAAGGGGCGCGGGTGCAGGCACTGGCGGTCGAGGGCGGTCAAGGGCGGTCCAGGGCGGTCACGATCGCAACGGACGATGGCGCGGTCGAGCGGCATCTCCACGCCGTGCTCGAGCTCTCGGCGGTCGATGTCGAACGGATACGCAGACGCAAGTTCGCAGTCGCGCTGGACGCGGTGCGCGGCGCCGGCGGACCGGTGATGCGCGCACTGCTGGAGCGGCTCGGCTGCACGGTGACGGGGATCAACCTGGAGACCGACGGCCAGTTCCCCCGGGCGCCGGAGCCAGTGCCGGAGAACCTGGGCGAGCTGTCCGCGCTGGTGCGCCGCACCGGGGCCGACGTCGGGATCGCGGTGGACCCGGACGTGGACCGGCTGGCGATCGTGGATGAGACGGGCGCGGCGATCGGGGAGGACTATACACTGGCGTTTGCCGTCCGAGCGGTATTGGGGGAAGGGGGAAGGGGGAAGGGGCAGACCGTTGTGTGCAACTTGTCCACCAGTCTGGTGGTGGAGGATGCGGCGCGCGAGCTCGGCGCCGAGATCGTGCGCACGCCTGTCGGCGAGGTCCACGTCGCCCGCGCCATTTTGCGACTGGCGGCTGTCATCGGGGGGGAAGGGAATGGGGGGGTCATGTACCCGGACCTGCATGCGGGACGGGACGCGCCCGTAGCGGCCGCGCTCGTTCTGGAGCTGCTCGCGCGGACCGGGAAGCGGGTGAGTGAGTTGGTGGCGGCGGCGCCGCGCTATACGATTGTGAAGGCCAAAGCGCCCCGCGGCCCCGCGCTCGAGCCGGTGTACGCGGCGCTCAAGCGGCGGTTCCCGGACGCGCAGGCGGACGTCCAGGACGGGCTGCGGCTCGCCTGGCGCGACCGCTGGCTCCATGTGCGGCCCTCGAATACGGAACCGATCATCCGGCTGATCGCCGAGGCGCCGAGCGGCGCGCTTGCACGGGAGCTGGTCGACGAGGGACGGCGACTATGTGCGGCATCGTAGGCTATACCGGGCCCCGGCAGGCGGCCCCGCTGCTGCTCGAAGGGCTGAAGCGACTCGAGTACCGCGGCTACGACTCGGCGGGCCTGGCGCTGGTCGACGACCGGCGCATCGAGGTGCACAAGGCGCCGGGGAAGATCAGCGTGCTCGAACAGCAGCTCGGCGCGTCGCTCCCCCCCGGCCACACCGGCATCGCCCACACCCGCTGGGCCACGCACGGCGCCCCGAACACCGTCAACGCGCACCCGCACACCGATTGCGGGGGCACGCTCGCGCTGGCGCACAACGGCATCATCGAGAACGCCGGCGTGCTCCGGACCGCATTGGCGCAGCGCGGTCATGTGTTCCGCTCCGAGACCGACACCGAGGTGCTGGTCCACCTGATCGAGGAGGTGCTGGCGAAGGGCGGTACGCTGGTCGAGGCGGTGGCCGGCGCTCTGAACCAGGTCGAAGGGACCTACGGCATCGCGGTCGTCTCGACTAAGGAGGCGGACACGATCGTCGCGGCACGCAAGGGGTCCCCCCTACTCGTGGCCATCGGCTCGGGGGAGAACTTCGTCGCCTCGGATGCTTCGGCGGTGCTGACGCACACCCGCTCGGTCGTGTACCTGGACGACGGGGAGATCGCCGTGGTGCGACCGACCGAGTACCGCATCCTCGATCTGCGTAGCGTGGAAAAAGAGAAGGCGGTGATCCGGGTCGACTGGGATCTCGCCACGATCGAGCGCGGCGGCTATGCGCACTTCATGCTGAAAGAAATCATGGAGCAGCCCGAGAGCCTGCGCAACACGCTGCGCGGGCACCTGCTCGAGGAGGAGGGCACGGCGCGGCTCGGCGGGTTGAACCTCACCGACGAGCAGTTGCTCCAGGTGAACCGCATCGTATTCATCGCATGCGGCACCTCGTGGCACTCGGCGCTGATCGGCGAATACATGATGGAGGAGCTCGCCCGCCTCCCCTCGGAGGTCGAATACGCCTCGGAATTCCGCTACCGCAACCCCATCGTGGACGAGCGGACCTTGGTGGTGGGCATCTCCCAGTCGGGGGAGACGGCGGATACGCTGGCGGCGTTGCGCGAGGCGAAGCGGCGCGGCGCCCGCACGCTCGGTCTCGTGAACGTGGTCGGATCGACCATCGCGCGTGAAGTGGACGGCGGCATCTATCTCCATGCCGGGCCGGAGATCGGCGTCGCGTCCACCAAGGCTTTCACGAGCCAGATCGCCGCGCTCGCGGTGTTGACGCTCAAGATGGGGCGGCTGCGGTCGCTCTCCATCTTGCAGGGCCGGGAAGTGGTGCGGGCGCTCGCCAAACTCCCCGAGCTAGTCGAGCGCGTGCTGGCGAAGGCCCCCGAAGTGGAGCGCATCGCCGAGCGGATGATGCGGGCCGCCAACGTGCTGTACCTCGGCCGGGGGTACAACTTCCCGGTGGCGCTCGAGGGTGCGCTCAAGCTGAAGGAGATCTCGTATATCCACGCGGAGGGCTACCCCGCGGCCGAGATGAAGCACGGCCCGATCGCGTTGATCGACGACCTGATGCCGGTCGTCTTCATCGCCCCCAAGGACGCGGTCTACCAGAAGGTCGTGAGCAACATCGAGGAAGTGAAGGCGCGCGGCGGGCGCGTGATGGCGGTCGTCACCGAGGGCGATACCGGCGTCGCGCGGCTCGCCGACCACAAGGTCGAGGTCCCGGAAACCCTCGATTTGCTGACGCCCGTGCTCACGGTCCTGCCGCTCCAGTTGCTCGCGTACTACATCGCGGTGCGCCGCGGCTGCAACGTGGATCAGCCGCGCAATCTCGCGAAGAGTGTGACGGTGGAGTGAAGGTCGTCCTTCAGCGGGTATCTCGCGCCGAGGTGCGGGTCCACGGGAGAGTGACCGGGAAGATCGGGGCGGGGTTTCTCGTGCTAGCGGGCTTCGCGCCGCTCGACGGCGACGCCAGCCTCACCTGGATGGCCGACAAGGTTCTGGGCCTGCGAGTGTTCGGCGACGCCCAGGGGAAGATGAACCTGGCGCTGGCCGAGGTGGGTGGCGCGTTGCTCGTCGTCTCGCAATTCACCCTGTACGGCGACGTCAGCAAGGGTCGGCGACCGAGCTTCATCGACGCCGCGCCCCCCGACGTGGCGACTCCGCTGTACGAGCGGTTCGTGGCGCTCTTGAAGGAGCGGGGAGCCGAGAGCGGTACGGTCGTCGAAACGGGTGAGTTCGGGGCGATGATGGAGGTGGAGCTCGTGAACGACGGACCCGTGACGCTCCTCCTCGAGAAATGACCGTCATCCTGGCGAGCGGCTCGCCCCGGCGACGCCAGCTCCTCGAGATGCTCGACCTGCCGTTTCGCGTCGTCCCCCCGAACGTGGACGAAACGCGGGGCACCTCGGAACTGCCCGAGCGATACGTCGTGCGGCTGGCACGCGAGAAGGCCCGCGTCGTGGCCGCGCGCGAGCGCGGGGAAACGGTGCTCGCGGCCGACACGACGGTGGTGCTGCGCGGCGCCGTCTTCGAGAAACCGCACACGCCGGCGGAAGCGGCCGCGATGCTGGCGCTACTCGCGGGGCGCACGCACCAGGTGATGACGGCGGTCGCCGTCGCGCGGGACGGGCGGCTCGAGCACGCCCTCGACGTCACCGAGGTGACGTTCCGGCCGCTCTCGGCCGATCAGATCGCCGGGTACGTCGCGACGGGAGAGCCCATGGACAAGGCGGGCGCGTACGCCATCCAGGGGAAGGGCGCCGCGCTGGTGGAGGGGATCCGCGGCGACTTCTTCGGCGTCATGGGCCTGCCGCTGCGACTCGCGCTCGACCTGCTCGAGCGGTTCGGTCTGCCTTACCGTTTCACGCGGTAGACCGGGACCTTCTGCGATTTTCCCTTGACCTGGATCGGGTCGAGGGCCTCGACGGTGGGGGGTTGCTTGAGTCGCTGGTAGAACGGCTCCGAGATCAGGATCTCGTTCGCGCCCGCCGTGCGACACAGGCGGTTCGCGGTGTTCACGGCGTCGCCGATCACGGTGTATTCGAGCCGCCGATCCGAGCCGATATTGCCCGCGAACACTTCGCCGAAGTTGATTCCGATGCCGACCCCGAGCTCGGGCCGGCCGGCCTCCTTCCACTTGGCGTTCAGACTCTCGAGTGCGGTGAGCTGCTCGAGTGCGCACCGCATGGCGCGGTCGGCGTCGTCCTCGTGGGCGATCGGCGCGCCCCACAGCGCCATGATCGCGTCGCCGATGAACTTGTCGAGCGTACCCCCGTTTTCGAACACGATCTCCACCATTTCGGTGAAGTAATCCGTGAGGAGCGTCGCGATCCCCTCGGGGCTCATGGCCTCGGACATCGGCGTAAAGCCGCGGATATCGGAGAAGAAAATGACGACGGGCCGTTTTTCGCTCGGCAGCCGGCCGGCGTCCTGCTGCTGCGCGATGACCTGCGCGATGTTGGGTGAGAAGTAGCGCTGGAAGTTCGACAGGACGAGCGCCTCGCGCTGCAGCCGCTCGGAGCGCCGGGAGTTCTCGATCCCGACGGCGGCGAGCGACCCGAAGGCGATCAGGAACTCGAGGTCTTCGTCCGCGAACGAGTGCGTGGCGGTGAGGTTGTCGACGTACAGGATGCCCAGCACCTGCTGATCCGTGCCCATGAGCGGCGTACACATGGCGCTGCGCACGCTCTGGATCAGGATCGACTTGCCCTTGAAGCGCTCGTCGGCGGCGGCGTTGTCCGAGAGGATCGCGACGCGCTCCTCGACGGCCTTGCGCGCGATCGACTGCGGCACGTGCTTCGACGCGGCGGCGGAGCCGGTCTTCCCCTTGGAGACCCGCGGCACGAGCTCCCCCGTCTTGTCCTCGAGCAGCAGGATGGAGACGCGGTCCACGTTCATGATCTGGAACGTGAAGTCCACCACCTTGTCGAGCAGCCGGTCGAGCTCCTGCTGCTTCGACAGCTCCTTGGAGATCTCGAGCAGCAGCGACAGCTTCTTCTCGCGCCGCTCTTCCAGCGTCGGGGCCGTGACCTTGAGGTGCGACGTGCCCGACGCGCGGTCGACCACGATCGCGGGGACGCCGCCCGAGTGCTTCACCGGCAGCTGGCGCACGATCGTGCCCCCGCCCGGCTTGCCGCCGAACTCGAACGGCAGCGACGCCACGACCTGCGGGCGCGGCGCCGGGGCGCTCACGGCCTTCACGCGGAACGCGACCTTGCCGAACGTGATGACGTCGTTTTCGGCGGCGAGGGCCTCGGTGACGCGGGCGCCGTTCAGGAACGTGCCGTTGGAGGAGCCGACGTCCTTCACCTCCACTCCGGCGTCGGTGAGGCGGAGCTCGGCGTGCTTGCGGGAGATGGTCGGGTCGTAAATCGGGACGTCGCTCGTGACGGCCCGCCCCACGACGACGGTGCGGCCCGGCTGGAGATCGATCGCCTGCTCGCCCGTCGTGCTCAGCAGCTTGAACACAGGGGAAAAATATACGTCAGCCCGCGGCCCGCGCGAGCGCCAGGGCCTTCAAGACCGCCTGCGCCTTGGCTTCGGTTTCGGCGAACTCACGAGCCGGATCCGAGTCGGCCACGATGCCGGCGCCCGCCTGCACGACGACCCGGTCCTTGAGGACGAGGGCGGCGCGGATCGCGATCGCGGTATCCAGGTTCGTCGCCCCCCAGCCGACGTAGCCCACCGCGCCGGCGTAGGGGCCGCGCCGCTCGGGCTCGAGCTCGTCGATGATCTGCATCGCGCGCACCTTGGGCGCCCCCGTCACGGTGCCCGCCGGGAAACAGGCCTTGAACACATCCAGCGCGTCGTACCCGTCGCGCAGCCGCCCCCGCACCTCGCTCACGAGATGCTGGACGTGAGAGTAGCGCTCGATGGCGAGCAGGTCGGTCACCCGCACGGTCCCGAACTGCGCCACGCGCCCGACGTCGTTGCGTCCCAGGTCGACGAGCATCAGGTGCTCGGCGCGCTCCTTGTCGTCCGCCAGCAAGGCCTGGCCCAGCGCGTCGTCCTCTTCCGGCGTCCGGCCGCGCGGCCGGGTGCCCGCGATGGGGCGCACCGTCACCTCCCCCTCCTCCACCCGTACCAGCACCTCGGGCGAGCTCCCGACGAGGGTGAGGTCGTCGAGTGCGAGGTAGAAGAGGTAGGGGGCCGGGTTCAACGCCCGCAGATAGCGATACAGCAGGAACGGGTCGACCGCGCCCGCCGCGTCCTGGCGGCGCGACAGCACGGTCTGGAACGTGTCGCCCGCTCGGATGTATTCGAGGATGCGGGTGACGTCGCGCTCGAACGCCGGGCGGGCGTAGCGGGACGCGGTCGGGACGGGGGGCAGCGAATCGCGCAGCGCCAGGGGCGCGAGCTCGTGGCGCCCGCCCAGCCGGGCGATGACGTCGGTGAGGCGCGCGTCCGCCGCGTCGTGGAGCCGCAATCGCTCCGCCGTGGCCGCACCGGCGGGGACCTCAACGTTCGCCACGACGATCGCGCGGCCGAACAGGTTGTCGATGATCACCACGGTGTCCGCGATCATCATCACCGCGTCAGGGAGGGCGAGCGTGTCCGCCGGCGGCCGGGGCAGCCGCTCGATCGTGCGTACCAGATCGTACCCGAGATACCCGACGGCCCCGCCGGTAAAGCGGGGCAGCCCTGGCATGGGAACGGCGGGCAACGCGCGCAGGCGTTGTGCCAGATGCCCGATCGGGTCGTCGGTCTCACCGGCGCCGCGCCACCCGGTTTCCCGCGTCCAGCGCTCGACGATCCGCCCGCGGTACCGCCATACTTCGCGCGGCTCGGTGCCGAGGAAGGTGTAACGAGCCCAGCGCTCGCCGCCGACGAGCGACTCGAGCAGAAACGCAAACGGGGGTCGCGCGACCTTCGCGAACGCCGCGAGCGGCGTATCGGCGTCGAGCACGACCTCGCGGACGAGCGGGACCATCCCGCCGCGCGCGGACCGGGCGAGAAAGGCGGCGCGGGGATCGGTCATTTGAACGCGGCGACGAGGTAGCTGCCGGGCTCGTCCAGCGGGGCCGCGACCGTCGCTCCGCTCGGCGCGGCGTCGCTCTCGTTGATCCAGTCGTCGGGACCGCGCTGGCGCCACAAGCGCAGCGCCAGCTCGAACGCGGAGAAGTCGGCGTAGTGGCTCGCCGAATCGTACACGGTCCGGTCGGCGTAGCGGACGTAGGAAACCTTGACGGTGGGCCGGCCGGCGATGTCGAAGGCCAGGGTCGCGGGCCCGATGGTGAACCCGTACACGCCCGACGCGGGCGTGACCGTGACGGTCACGGTCGCCGTATCGGCGAGGATGACCCCGTTCTGCGACAGGAGCGAGAAGGGCGTGAACGAGAAGATCGCGAAGGTGGTGCCGCCGACATCGGTGTGCTTGAGCGTATCGACGTCGAGTTGGTTGACCTTGACGGTGAACGACAATGCGGTCGGGTTGACGGTGTCCCTGCGCGCGAGCGCGAGCAGGGCGGTGCGCGGCGTCAGTCCGGGACCGGTGGCGTTGCCGTGACACGCCCCCGCCATGAGGGCGAGCACCGCGCTTGTCGCCCACACGAGCCGCCGCGAGATTCCGCCGCGATGTGTCACCGCGCCCTCCTCCTCGCCGTTCTGGGGGTGCTCCCCGCCGCCGTCCCCGGCGGGGCGCAGACCTGGAATTCCCCCGCCGCGCTCGCGCTCGCGCAGCGGGCGATCGCACGCCGTTCCCGGGCCGCCGCCGACACCGCTCTGCGCGACTACAAGGCCCAGGCTCACGGCTTCCTGTTTTTTCTGGGCCAGCTCGGTGAGGGACTCGCCGATCCGCCGCGCCTGATCAAAGCGGACCAGCTGGAGCTGGAAGTGTACTGGAAGGCCCCGGCGAGCAGCAAGCAGCGCGTGGTGGGCTGGCGCGACCGCGCCGAGCTTCCCACCGACATCTATTACCACCGCGACCATCTCGGCATCTTCCAGAACAACTTCGGGCCCGCCATCCGGCTGGGCGAAGGGGACGAGGTGCGCGACGTGCCGCACCCGCTCTCCGCCGTCGGCCCCGACCTGTACGACTACGCACTGGCCGACAGCACGACCATCACGTTTCCCGCACGGGAGGTCCGCGTCGTGGCGCTGCGGGTGCGGCCCAAGGACTTCGACGCGCCGCGCATCGTGGGGACGCTGTACGTGGATGCAACGACCGCGGATCTGGTGCGTCTCGCGTTCAACTTCACGCCCCGGGCGTATCTCGACGCGCAGCTCGAGGACGTGAGCATCGTGCTCGACAATGCGATGTGGGAGGGCCGCTTCTGGCTGCCCTACCGCCAGGAGCTCGAGATCCGGCGGCGGGCCACGTGGCTCGACATGCCGGCGCGCGGCATAATTCGTGCCCGCTGGGAGATCGACGGCTACGTGTTCAACCTCGGGCTCGCGACGAGCTGGTTCCAGGGGGACGAGATCACGTTCCTCCCCAAGGCCGAGCGTGACTCGTTCCCGTGGCGGGAGCCACTCGCCCAGGCGATTCAGACCGTCGCGGAGCCGGTGCGGCAGAACGACCTCGAGCGCGTGCGCGCGGAGGTGGAGCAGATCGCCGGGCGCCGCGCCCTCACCGGGCTCAAGGCGCATCGGCTCGGCGTACGCGGCCTGTCCGACCTGGTGCGCGCCAACCGCGTGGAAGGGCTGATCCTGGGCGCGGGGTTGGTGTGGCGCGGCGGCGGCGAGCGGCGCGAGCTGCGTCTCACGGGGAGCTACGGCTTCTCGGATCGGCGGCCCAACGGCAGCCTCACGGCGACGGACCGCGAGGGCCGGCGCGCGCTGGAGGTCGCGCTGTTCCGCGAGGTGCGCGACGTGGGCGACGAGCGCGTGATCGCCCCGCTCCTCAACTCGTTCTCCTCGCAGGAATTCGCGGCGGACTACGGTGACTACTATCGCGCCGACGGCGCTCGGCTCACCTACCGCCACGGTAGTGGTGTGCGCGGCGAATGGAGCGCCGCGCTGGGCCGCGAGACGATCCACTCGCTCGCCGTGACCGCCGAGCCCGCGAGCGGCACGTTTCGCCCCAACCCCGCCCTGGGTGACGTCGGGCTGGCGTTCGCGCAACTCGCCGTGCGCCGGCGCAGCGAGGGCTTCGCCGTGCGCCGCGACCTGCACTACGAGCTGGTCGCGGAGGCGGGGCGCGCCGACGACGGGACCACCTACCTGCGGGTCTCCGGGACGGGGCACGTGCTGCTCCCCGCCGGCGCGACCCGACTGCTCCTCCGCGCCCAAGGCGGCGCCGCGACGCGCGACCTGCCGGCGCATCGCAGCTTCGTGCTCGGCGGCCGGGGCACGCTGCTGGGGGACGATTTCCGCCAGTGGGGCGGCGGACGCATGGCGCTCGCCCACGTCGAGTGGCGCGTCGGGCTCCCCTTCCTCTCGCTCGGGCTCGGGCCCTATGCCCGCACGCCGCGCCAGCTCACCATCGCGCCGTACGTGGCCGCGGGCTGGGCCGGTCGGCCGGTGCCGGGTACACCATGGGCGGCGACGCCCGGGACGCGCATGACGTTCGGCGTCGGGCTCGAGTGGCTCGGCGTGTTCCGGTTCGAAGCGGGCGTGGGCGCCCAAACCCGCCGCGCGGGCTTCGCGTTCGACGTGACGCGCGATTTCTGGGGCATCTTGTGAGCGAAACGGGCTGGACGGAGCCGCGCCGCGGGCTAGCTTTGACGGGTTAACCCATGGCCGACACCAACTTCCCCGACGAATGGCTGGCGCACTCCCTCGAGGGAGTGCTGACCCCCGAGCTGCTCGTGGAGCTGCGCACAAAGGCGCAAGCCGGTCAGACGCTGTGGGAGACGCTCGTCGCCCAGAAAGTCGTGAGCGACGAGCAGATTCTCACCGCGCTCTCGACGCGGTTCCGCCTGAAGCTGGCCGACGTCAAAGAGGTGGATCACTCCGTCAAGGAGAAGGTTCCGGAGCAGCTGGCGCGCCGCTATCACATCCTGCCGCTCCGCGTCACCGATTCCTTCCTCGAGATCGCGACCGCCAACCCGTTCGACCTGGACGCGGAGAAGGCCCTGGCGTTCGCGACGGCGCGTGAGATCCGCATGCAGCTGCTCGCCCCGTCGAAGATCAACGAGAAGCTCGACGAGGTGTACCGGCCCGAGAAGACCCTCGACAAGATGTTCCAGAAGATGGAGGGGTCGCCTGAGCTGGTTCAGCTCGTGGAGGAGGTGGGCCCGGACGAGATCGCCGTCTCCGAGGAGCAGGCGAGCCAGCGCCCGATTGTGCGGCTCGTCGATCTCATCATTTCCGAGGCGATCCTGGCGCGCTCGAGCGACATTCACATCGAGCCCGAGGAGGGCGGCGTGGCGGTGCGCTACCGCATCGACGGCGTGCTGCGGCAGCAGATGAAGATCCCGCGCCAGGCCGGGCTGCCGCTCATCTCCCGCATCAAGATCATGTCCTCGCTCGACATCGCCGACCGGCTGCGCCCCCAGGACGGCCGGGCGCGGGTGGCCGTGAACGGCCAGCCGATCGATCTGCGCGTCTCCACGCTCCCGGCGTCGCTGGGCGAGAAGGTCGTGATCCGGATCCTCGATTCCCGCGCGACCGTCAAGTCGCTCGACTCGCTGGGCTTGAATCCGGAGGAGGTCGAGGCCATCCGGCGCCTGCTCGAGAATCACGAGGGGATTTTGCTCGTCACCGGGCCGACGGGGTCGGGGAAGACCACCACGCTCTACTCCTGCATCAACCAGATCAAGAGCGAGGGCGTGAACATCGTCACGGTCGAAGACCCGGTGGAGTACCGGATGCAGGGAATCGTCCAGGTGCAGGTGCAGGAGAAGGCCGGACTGACGTTCGCTTCGGCGTTGCGCTCGATCCTGCGGCAGGACCCGAATGTGGTGCTGGTGGGCGAGATCCGCGATCGCGAAACGGCGCAGATCGCCGTGCAGGCGTCGCTCACGGGGCACCTCGTGCTGTCGACCCTGCACACCAACGACGCCGCCAATGCGGTGACGCGCCTGGTGGACATCGGGGTCGAGGCGTACAAGATCGCGGCGGCGCTGCGCGGCGTCGTGGCGCAGCGGTTGATGCGCCGGCTCTGCCCCACGTGCAAGGAAGTGTGGATGGAGACCCCCCCCGACCGGCTCAAGCCGTGGATTCCCAAGGGGACGCCGCTGTACCGGGCGGCGGGCTGTCCCGACTGCGCGATGACCGGGTACCGGGGACGGTTTTCGATCATCGAGGTGCTGACGGTCACGGCGGAAGTCGAGCGTCGAATCGCGAGCGGCGAGCCCGCGGATCAGATCGCTCGGGCCGCGCGCCGGGGCGGGATGAAGTCGCTGTGGGACTCTGGGCTCGGGCATGTGCTGAAGGGCGAGTCGACCGTGGATGAGCTGATGCGGGTCGTGGACGTGCCGCAGGAGGACCTACCGGAGCCGGTCCCGACACAGAGTGGCCGGCGCCCGTCGGGGGGGGGGCCGGGGTCGCGCGTCACCGCCGAGCCGTCCGCCACGCTCGGCGCGCCGACGGCCGCCGCGGCCGAGCCGCTCGCCCATTTCGAACTGCTGGAAGAGGGGCCGACTCGGCGGATGTCGGGGCCGCACGGGGCGGTCGCGGTGAAGGTGCTGCTGGTGGACGACGAGGACAGCCTCCGGAAGGTGATGCGCGACCTGCTCGAGCGGGACGGCTACGACGTATCGGAGGCGCGAGACGGCGTGCAGGCGCTCGACCAGATCGATCGCGTGGGGCCGGATATCATCGTCCTCGACCTGAACCTTCCGGGGCTCGACGGTTACGGCGTGCTGTCGCACCTGCGATCGCGTCCGGCGACGGCCTCGATCCCCGTCATCGTGCTCACGGCCAAAGGAGACGAGGATAACGAAGTGCGCGTGTTCGAGCTCGGCGCCGATGACTTCCTGACGAAGCCGTTCCGCGCCCGCGCCCTTTCGGCCCGGCTCGAAGCCGTCCTGGGCCGCCGCCGGTAGCGGCGGCGTTCGCATCCCGCCCTCCGTCGATGTCCGGCGCCGTTTCCCCGGCTGATGCCGCGCTCGCCCTCATCAAGCCGGAGGTTCGCGCCCAGACGGCGTACACGCTCGACGCTCCCCGCGCGCCCCGCAAGCTCAACCAGAACGAGAGCCCGTTCGATGCTCCCGAGGCGGTCAAACAGGCCGTCATCGCCGCGATGCGGGACGAGCCGTGGAACCGCTATCCACCGTTCACGCCCACGGAACTGCTCGAGCGACTCGCGGCGCGGCACGGGTGGCTCGCGTCCGGCGTGCTCGTCGGCAACGGCTCGAACGAGCTGATTCAGGCGACGCTCGCGGTGACGGTGGGCGAGGGAACGGCCGTGGTGACGCCCGCTCCCACGTTCAGCCTGTACCGCTTGCTCACCGCGGTGTACGGCGGCCGTCACGTGCCGGTGCCGCTCACGGCCGACTTCCAGTTCGACGTGGATGCGTTGGTGCGGGCGGCGCGCGACACGCGGGCGCCCCTCGTCGTCGTCAACTCGCCGAACAACCCCACCGGAACGCCCCTTCCCGGCGGCGCGGTGGAGCGGCTGCTCGTGGAGACGGCCGCGCTGATCGTGATGGACGAGGCGTACCAGGACTTCGGCGGCCCGTCGGCCGTGCCGCTCCTCAAGGACGCGCCGCGCCTGGTGGTGCTGCGGACCTTCAGCAAGGCGATGTCGCTCGCCGGCCTGCGCTTCGGGTATGCGCTGGCCCATCCGGCCGTGGCGGCGGAGATCGCCAAAGCGCGGCTGCCCTACAACGTGAATCGCGTGACGCTCGCTGCCGCCCACGCAGCGCTCGATGCGGCCGACCTGCTGGCGGAGCGCGCTGGGGTCGTGCGACGCAATCGGGACGTCCTCGCGGATCGCCTGGCGCGCATCCCCGGTCTCCGCGCCTTTCCGTCGGCCGCCAACTTCGTGCTCGTCCGCTGCGAGGCCCGGCCGGCGGCGGAGGTATTCCGCCGCCTGGTGGAGGAGCACGGCATCCTGGTGCGCGACGTGTCCGGTGCAGTCGGTCTGGAGGGCTGCCTGCGGATCACCGCCGGCACGGACGATGACGTGGACGCCGTGGCGCGAGCCCTGCACGCGATTCTCGCATGAGCCGTAGCGCCGAGGTGCAGCGCAAGACCAAGGAGACCGACGTGCACGTGCGGCTCGGTCTCGACGGGGCGGGACGCGCGGAGCTGGCGACGGGCATCGGCTTCTTCGATCACATGCTCGAGGCGCTGGCGCGGCACGCGTTGTACGATCTGCAGGTCCGGGCGACCGGCGACCTGCACGTCGATCAGCACCACACCGTGGAGGACGTCGGCATCGTGCTGGGCCAGGCGCTGTCGCAGGCGCTGGGTGAGCGGCGCGGCATCCGCCGCTACGGGGATGCCACCGTGCCGCTGGACGACGCACTGGCACGCGTGGTGGTCGACGTGAGCGGGCGCCCGTACCTCGCCTACCACGCCGACCCTCCGACGTGGCAGAAACTGGGCGACTACGACGTCGCCCTCACCCCCGAGTTCTTCCGCGCGCTGGCGACCCATGGCGGTCTCACGCTGCACGTGGACTTGCTGCGGGGCCAGAACGCGCATCACGTGGTAGAGGCGGTGTTCAAGGCGGCGGCGCGGGCGCTCGGCGAGGCGACGAGCCTCGATCCCCGGGTGACCGACGTGCCATCGACCAAGGGTGCGTTGTAGGTGATCGCCCTGGCGGACTATGGCGCGTCCAACACGCGCAGCGTGCTGCGGGCGTTCCTCGCGGTAGGAGCGGAGGCGGTCACCCTCACCGACGATCCCGTGACGCTGCGGCGCGCCGAGCGCGTGGTGCTCCCGGGGGTCGGCAACTTCGCCGCCGCGAAGCGGCGGCTCGACGCCACCGGTTTGGGCGAGGCGATCACGGATGTGGCCCACGCCGGACGCCCGGTGCTCGGCATCTGTCTCGGGCTGCAGCTCTTCCTCTCGGATAGTGAGGAGGCACCCGGCGTCCCGGGGCTCTGCCTGCTGCCCGGGCGCGTCGCGCGCTTCCAGACCGAGCTGCCGGTGCCGCACGTCGGCTGGGCGCGCGTGCGACTCACCGCCGGCGGCAGGGCGCACGGAGCGCTCGTGGGGGCGTTCGATGGTGACGAGGCGTTCTTCTACCACGTGCACAGCTACCACCCCGTCGGCGTAGACCCCGCCGGCGCGCTGGCGGAGGCCGACTATGGCGGGCCGTTTCCCACGATCGTGGGCGCGGACAACGTGGTAGGCGTGCAATTCCACCCCGAGAAGTCTCAAGCAGCGGGGCTCGCGCTGTTGCGCGCCTTCACCCGCTGGACCCCGTGACCCTGGTCCGCGTCGCGTTCGTCGACGTCTACGTGCTGCGGCTGGCGGCGCCCGGGCTCGAGGTGCTGGTGCTGCGCCGCGGCCCCGCCGGCCGCTCACCCGGATCGTGGGAGACGGTGCACGGCACCGTCGAGGCGGGTGAGACCCCGGTTACGGCAGCGCGACGCGAGCTGCACGAAGAGACGGGGTGCGAGCCCGTGCGGCTGTACAACGCGAGCCGAGTGGAAGCCTTCTACCGTCATCGCGACGACGCAGTGGCGCTCGGTCCCGCATTCGTCGCGTTCGTGGACCGCGCGGCCGAGCCGCGGCTCTCGGCGGAGCACGACCGCGCCGAGTGGCTCGCGCCCGCCGCGGCTGCCGCGCGCCTCGCCTGGCCGCGGGAGCGCAGAGCACTGGAAGACATTTTGTCAATACTGGGGGGTGGGGACGCGGGCTTGCTGGATGACGTCCTGCGGATATGCTAGCGCGGCGGCTCATCCCCTGCCTGGACGTGGCCGGGGGGCGGGTCGTGAAAGGGGTGCACTTCCGGGAGCTGCGGGACGCGGGCGACCCGGTGGAGCAGGCCGCGCGCTATGACGCCGCCGGGGCGGACGAGGTCGTCCTGCTCGATATCGGCGCGAGTCACGAGGAGCGCGGGACGCTCATCGATTTGGTGAGCCGCGTCGCTGACAGGCTGTTCGTTCCGTTTACTGTTGGAGGTGGGATTCGCAGCGTGGCGGACGCGCGGCAGGTCTTACGGGCCGGGGCCGACAAGGTGGCGGTCAACACCGCGGCGGTGCGTGACCCTGCGCTCGTCACCCGGCTCGCCGATGAGTTCGGCCGGCAGTGCGTGGTCGCCGCCGTGGACGCGAAAGGCAGAGAAGGGCAGAAGGAGCAGGGGGAGGGGTGGGAAGTCATGGTTCGGGGGGGACGCGAGCCCACCGGACTCGAAGCCGTGGAATGGGCCGTGCGATTGCAAGAGTTCGGAGCTGGGGAGATCCTGCTGACCTCGATGGATACCGACGGCACGCAGCACGGCTACGATGTCCCCCTCACCCGGGCGGTCGCGCGCGCCGTCCGGATCCCGGTCATCGCCTCCGGAGGCGCCGGGAGGCTCGAGCACCTCGCCGCGGCCCTCGACGCCGGCGCCCACGGCGTGCTCGCCGCCACGCTGTTCCACTATCGCGGTACGACGATCCCCGAGGCTCGCGCCTTCCTGGCGGGCCGGGGCTATCCGGTCCGCCCGTGAACCCGTTCTATCACCGCATCTATCGTGTCGTGCGGCATATCCCGAAGGGACGCGTGGCGACCTACGGCGTCGTGGCGCGTCTCGCCGGACGCCCCGGCGCCGCGCGCACCGTCGGGTGGGCGCTCTCCGCGCTCCCTGAAGAGAGCGACGTGCCGTGGTGGCGAGTGCTCAATGCGGCCGGTCGTATTTCCCTGTCCGGCGCCGACCACGGCTCCGTGGTGCAGCGCGCCTTGTTGTTGCGGGAAGGCGTGAAGTTCGCGCCCGGTGGTGCGGTGAACCTCGCGGCGTTCGGCTGGCCGGCTGAGACCTACGACAGTGTCGCCGCCGCCCACACGCGCGCGGCTTCGTCGCGCAAATCGCGCAGGTTGAAAGGCTTGCGGACATAACGCAAGCCGAGGTGCGCCAGCGCCTCGTCCGTCGATGCCCGCACGTCCCCCGTGGCCACAAGGATCCGCTCTTTCAAGCCGGGGTGCGCTTCCACGAGCTGCTCCACGAACAGGTGGTCCCGCGCCGTCGCGCGCGCATCAGCGAGGATGAGGTCGTAGCTGCGCGTGCGCACCAGGTCGAGGGCGTGCTGCGGAGTGCGCGCCACCTCGACCGTGTGTCCTTCGCGTCCGAACAATGCCTTCACCATCCGCCGGACCGCCGGATCATCGTCCACGAGCAAGATCGTGCGCTTCACGACGGGGACGGAGGGCTCGAGCGCCGTGCGCCCTGGGGCGTCGGCGAGGGCCGCGGCGGCCGGGGGCGCGGGTGGGGCGGGGGGGGCGGGGGGGGCGGGGGGGAGATCCACCAGGAAGGCGGCGCCGCCGTCCGGCGGGCGCTCCACGCTGATCCGCCCGCCGTGCGCCTCCACGATCGAATAGGTGATCGACAGGCCGAGGCCCGTGCCCTGGCCGGGCTCCTTGGTCGTAAAGAAGGGCGTGAACAACTGCGGCACCACGTCGTCGGGGATGCCCGGCCCCGAGTCAGAGACGCGCATCCGCACGCGCTGGTCGAACCAGGTGTTCACGCAAATGAGGCGCCGGCGGCCGGGTTTGTTCTCGGCCACGGCCTGCGCCGCGTTGTTCAGCAGGTTGAGCACGGCCTGCTGCAGTGCGTGACGGTCCCCCAGGATCTCGGGAATGGTCGGCAGCACCTTCTCGACGGTGATGTCTTTGAGCTTCAGATCGTGTGCCATCAACAGCACGGTGCGCTGGATCACGTCGTTCAGATTCACGCGCCCTTGCTCCGCCGGCCCCTTGCGCGCGAAGGTCAGGAGGTTTCGCACGATGCGCCCCGCGCGCTCCGCCTGTTCGTGGATCACCCGCAGGTGGCCGCGGTCCTTGCTCGCGAGCTCCTTTTGCTCGAGCAGGAACTCCGAGAGACCCGCGATCGAGGTGAGCGGGTTATTGAGCTCGTGGGCGACGCCCGACACGAGCTGCCCCACCGCGGCGAGCTTCTCGCTCTGGATGAGCTGTGCCTCCAGATGCTGCTGATCGGTGACGTCCTCCACCAGGACGACCACGCTCGCCTCCTGCTCGGGGCTCGGGATCCGGGCGGCGTTCACGCGCAACGTCCGGCCCAGCGGCGCCGAGCGCAGGACGAGTGGCTGAGCCCGGTCGCCGCGCCGTGCCGCGGCGAGCAAGTCGACGAGCGCCGGGGACTCCCCCACCAAGGCCGCTCCGAGGTCGCGACCGATCACCGACGGAATCGCGCTGCCGAGCATCGCCGCGAGTGAGCGATTGGCTCGGCGGATCGAGCCCTGCACGTCCACGACGGCGATTCCCTCCCTCAACGCGTCGAACGCCGTCTCCCATTGCTCCTTGGCGTGGTGGACCATCTCGAAGAAGCGCGCGTTCGAGATGACGATCGCGGCGTGCGTGGCGACCGTGGACAAGAGCCGGACGTCCTCGGGGGCGAACACGCCGTCCCGGGGCTCGGCGATCACCAGCGTGCCGACCAGGACGCCGTGCGCCCGCAGCGGCACGGCGGCGGCGGCGGCGACGTGCACGCCGGCCACCAGCGGAGTCGGCTCGCCGCCCGTGCCGTCCACCAGCTCCACGCGCTCTCCGTTCCGCGAGCGCGTGATCAGCCCCGGGTCGTCGGCGCCGATGGTCCCGCCCCGCAGGTGGGCGAGCGTGCCCTCCGCGGCCGCGACCGTGAGCGGGGGGCGCTCGGCGTCGTCCCGCCCCTCGCCGTCCGCCGCGAGCGCCACCAGGGCTCCCTTCGCCTCGAGGAACCGCATGGCGTACCGCACCACCTGCTCCACGATGCGGTCGAGCTGGAGCGAGCCGGAGAGGATGTAGGAAAGCTCCTGGAGAGAAAACAGCTCTGACAGGCGCCGGTTGAGTTCGTCCGCGGCGCGCCGGCGGTCCCGCTCGCTGCGCTCGAGCCGCCGTTGGAGGCGGAGCACCCGCCAGCCGAGCGCCGCGGCGACCATCAGGGCGGCAAGCGCGAGGTAGCGCGTGGCTTCCCCCTACGGCCTCGGCTGCAGGCTCGCCCGGGCCGTCACGCGCGCCCGCTCGCGGTCGAGCGTGGGCAGCACACCCGTCCACGCGTCGTTCGAGAGCCCCTGGTAGCTGACCGTCATGCCCTCGCGAAAACTGATGCCCTCTTCGAAGAGATAGATGGCGACCGCCTGCTCGTGCGCGTCCAGCTGGTACGAGCTCCACCGCGGCGATAGCGGCACGATCCCGACCGGACGGAACAACCGCCCGCGGCTCGTCACGTTCACGTCCTCGGGGCTGAAGCGCGCCTGCGGCAGCAGGCCGAAGAACGTCACCATGACGAGCGTCGGACGGTCCACGCTGGCGCGTTGCGCCGCGCCCGCGAGGTCGCGCCCTTTGCTCTTGAGCAGCTGCGCGATCGACCGGTAGGTATCCGGCGCGAGCAGCCGGATGACCTGCTCGGCGAGCGGCAGGACCTGGATCTCGAGCTGATCGGTCGCGAACCGGACGACGATATCGTCACGCTTGAGGGTGCCGTAGCCGACGGGGAGGGTGTCTTGGGCGGTCAGGCCGGTACACGGATAGCTGGTAAGAAGCGCCACGGCCAGTAATGCCCTCCTACCCGCCTTGCTCGTCATGCCGCCGCTCCCACCAGGGTCCCGATCGCCTCTTTCAGCTCCGCGATCCCCTCTCGCGTGCGCGCGCTCGTCATGATCACCTGCTCAGGGTCGAGCTCCAGGGTCTCGCGCAGCTCCCGCTCGCGTCCCGCCCGCTGCCCCCGGGGAAGCTTGTCGCCTTTCGTGACCGCGGCAAGGACGCGCGTCCCCTTCGCGGCGAAGAAGTCCTGCATGGCGCGGTCATCGGGGCTCGGGTCGCGCCGGACGTCGAGCAGCCACAGGACCCCCGCGAGGTGCCCGCGATCGAGCGTGCGGGTGATGAGCGCGCGGAACTCGCGGCGCTGGGCCTGCCCCGCCTTGGCGTATCCGTACCCCGGCAGGTCGAGAAAGTAGAAGGCACCCATGTGGTAGACGTTGAGGGCCCGAGTCTTGCCGGGTGTGTGAGACACCCGCGCGATGCGCCGGCCGGCGAGCACGTTCAGGAGGCTCGACTTGCCGACGTTGGAGCGGCCGAGCAGGGCGATTTCGGGAAGCGGCGGGTGCAGTGGGACGTCGGCCGAGGGAAAGGAGCCGACGAGGCGCGGCTCGACGGCGGTCAGGCTTCTTTCTTCTGACGGACGCGCTCGGTCACGAGCAGCGGGGCCCGGCCCTCGGTCACGCATTCGACGGTGATGGCCACCTCACGCACGTCGTCCCGGCTGGGGAGCTCGAACATGATGTCGGTCATCATCTCTTCGAGGATGGCGCGCAGGCCGCGGGCGCCCGTGCCCCGCTTGATCGCCTTCTGGGCAATCGCCTTCAGGGCGTCCTTCTCGATGGTGAGCCGCACGTCCTCGAGCTCGAACAGCTTCTGATACTGCTTGGAGAGCGCGTTCTTGGGCTCGACCAGGATGCGTATCAAGGCGTCTTCGTCGAGCGCGTCCAACGGCACCGCCACGGGCAGCCGGCCCACCAGCTCGGGGATGAGCCCGTAACGCAGCAGGTCGTCGGGCTCGACGTCCAGGAAGGGGTTCTTGATCACCTTCTCGGGCGTCCCGCGGGCGATCTCTTCCTTGCTGAACCCGATCTGCCGCCGGCCGGTGCGCGACTCGATGATCTTCTCCAGGCCGTCGAACGCGCCGCCGCACACGAACAGGATGTCCTTCGTGTTGACCTGGATGTACTCCTGCTGCGGGTGCTTGCGCCCGCCTTGGGGCGGCACGCTCGCCACGGTGCCTTCGAGGATCTTGAGGAGCGCCTGCTGCACGCCTTCGCCGGAGACGTCGCGCGTGATGCTCGGGTTCTCGGACTTGCGGGCGATCTTGTCGATCTCGTCGATGTAGACGATCCCGCGCTCGGCCTCGGTGACGTTGAAATCGGCGGCCTGCAGCAGCCGCACCAGAATGTTCTCCACGTCCTCGCCGACGTAGCCGGCCTCGGTGAGCGTGGTCGCGTCGGCGATCGTGAAGGGGACGTCGAGGATGCGCGCCAGCGTCTGGGCCAGCAGCGTCTTGCCCACGCCGGTCGGACCGATCAGCAGGATGTTGCTCTTGTCGAGCTCGACGTCGTTTTCGCGGGCGCCGTGCGAGTTGATGCGCTTGTAGTGGTTGTAGACGGCGACGGCGAGCGTCTTCTTGGCCTTCTCCTGGCCGATCACGTACTGGTCCAGCACCTCCTTGATCTCGGCCGGGATGGGGACCTGGGTGATCGCCTCGGAGACTTCCCGCTCCTCGTCCTCCGCCAGGATCTCGTTACAGAGGGCGATGCACTCATTGCAGATGTAGACCGACGGTCCGGAGATGAACTTCCGGACCGAGTCCTTCGACTTGCCGCAGAAGGAGCAGCGGAGGTGCTTGTCGTGCGACATGGATCCCTAGTATGGGAAGGTAGGGGCGGGTGCGCAAGCCGTCATTTCTTCTTGCCGTCGCCCATGTCTTGCAAGTTGGCAATGACGTGGTCGATTAGGCCGTAATCCTTGGCCTCGTCGGCGGACATGAAGCGGTCCCGGTCCATGTCCTTTTCGATCTGCTCGGCGGTCTTCCCCGTGTGCTTGGCATACAGCTCGTTGAGCTTGCCTCGCAGGTAGAGGATCTCGCGGGCCTGGATCTCGATGTCCGACGCGGTGCCCTGCGTACCGCCCGACGGCTGGTGCATCATGATGCGGGCGTGCGGCAGGGCCGAGCGCTTCCCCTTGCGGCCGGCGGCCAGCAGGAACGAGCCCATCGAGGCCGCCATGCCCATGCAGATGGTGTTCACGGGGGCCCGCAGGAATTGCATCGTGTCGTAGATCGCCATGCCGGAGGACACCAGCCCACCCGGCGAGTTGACGTAGAGGTAGATGTCGCGCTCCGGATTGTCCGCGTCCAGGAACAACAGCTGGGCGATGATGATGTTGGAGACTTCGTCGTTGATCTGCGTGCCCAGGAATACGATGCGGTCCATCAGCAGGCGGCTGAAGATGTCGTAGGTCCGCTCGCCGCGGCTCGACCGCTCGATGATGTAGGGCGGATAAATCTGGCTCGTCGTCTTCACACGTGCTCCACGGTGGATTGCGACAGGAGAAACGCGAACACCTTCTCCTCGGTAATGCTCCGCTCGACGTCGCGGAGCCGCTTCGCCTTCTCGAGCGACGCGTAGAGCTGCTCTGCAGGCATGCCACGCCGCTCAGCCAGCTCCTGGATGCGGCGGTCGAGCTCCGCCTCGGTCGCCTGCAGCTGCTGCTGCTCCACAACGTAATCGAGCACCAGGTCGCGGCGCACCTGCGCCTCGGCCACTGGCCGGAACTCCGCGGCGAACTGGCTCATGCGATCTTCCGGTATCCCGTACGCCTGGGCGAACACCCACAACGCGCGCTCCACCAGGGGTTTGGGTGCGACCACGCGGTTCGCCGCCACGATCTGCTCGATCAGCTCCGCACGCACCTTGGCGTCCGCCTCGCGCTCGGCGTCCCGCTCGAGATCCTCGCGGATCGCGCGCTTCAGGGCATCGAGCGAATCGAAGTCCCCAACTTCGTGCGCAAAGGCGTCGTCCAGCTCGGGGAGGTGCTGCCGCTTCACTTCGTGCAGCGTGAGCCGGATCTCGCGCGTCTGGCCGCGCTTCGCCTCCTCGGGGAAGTCGTCCGGGAACCGGACGATCGCGTCGACGGTCTCCCCGGGGAGCATTCCCTGGATCTGCTGCTCGACCTCGGGGATCGCCCGGCCCTCGCCCAGCACCAGCTGGTGCGGCTGCGCGTCCTTGAGCTGCGTGCCCTCGCGCGCCGCGATGGTGACGTGCACCAAGTCCTTGGGTTTCGGCTTCTCGCCCGCCACGGGCGTCCAGGGCGCCTTCTGCTCGCGCACTTCATTCAACTGGGCGGCGACCTGCTCGTCGGTCACGCGGCGCACGGTGCGCTTCAACTGGAAGCCCCCCAGCCGCCCGAGCTGAATGTCGGGCTTCACCTCGACGTGAAACTCGAACGTGACCGGCGCGCCGACGTCCCACTTCAGATTGTGCACGTGTGGGTCGGCGATCGGCTTCAGGGACTCCTGCTCGACCGCGACCTTCCAGCTTTCGCGGATCAGCTCCTGCAGCGCCTCCTGCCGGATGTCGTCCGCGAAATGCTTCTTCACGATCGCCGCCGGGGCCTTGCCCTTGCGGAACCCCGGCAGCCGGGCGCGGCGCTGGTAGGCGCTGGTGGCGCGGTCTTCCGCCTGCTGCACTTGCTCCACGGGCACGGTCACCGCCAGCGAGGCGGCCCCCGGCTCTTCAGCGGTCTTCTTGATTAAGATGGCGGGCATGTGACAGTAATCTAATAGAGCACAGGTAACAGGGAGCCCGGCTACTCATTCCTGCGCACCGCCTTAATGCGGTGGTGCGGTCTCCCCGGCACGATCTCGTCGCTCCGGATCACGCTGATCGCGCCGTCCGGCTCGAGTACGGCCATATGGACGACGTCGAGCGAGGCAACCCCGTGCTCGCGCAGCGCCTGGCGCAGCTCGTCGATCGTGAGGTTCTCCCGCTCCAGGTGCTGGTGCATGACGCGGCCGTGGTACACGAGCAGATCCGCGCTGCCGCCCAGCAACCGCCCGAGCCTACGACTCGAGCGGCGCAGGCGATCGATCCCCTGATGCCACGCCAGCAGCACGGCGGCCGCGACGAGGCCGCCGGCGAGGCTCGTGTCCGGTCCCACCATGGCGTTCTGGACCGCGTTGGCGATGATGAGGAGCAGCACGAAGTCGAACGTGGACATCTGCGCGAGCTGCCGCTTGCCGGTGACCCGCAGCCCGACGAGCAGCGCGAGGTAGATGACGGACGTGCGGATGGCGACGTCGAGCAGCGTGTGCCACGAGGCCGTCATTCAGTTGCCGGTCGGGTCCGGCACGTTGGGGAGGGGATACGCCGCGCGGAGTGCGGCGAGATAGTCGGCGTACAGCCCCTGCAGCCCCTCGAATTCCCGCCGCACGGCGGCGCGATACGGGGCGTCGGTGGCGAAGTGGTAGAGCAGCGCGGCCATGGCCTGGGCGTCGAGCAGGAAGCCGTGATGCCCGACCTCACCGAGCCCGTCCGCTTCCATCTCGAACGTGTGGTAGCCGCCGTTCGACGAATGGACCGTGACGCCGACGCCGGGAATCTGCGTCGCCACCGTCCCCGTTTCCTCGTAGGGCAGGGGCCGCCCGGGCTCCCGCTCGACCTTCGTGGCGCCGAGCTGCTGCAAGTAGGCAAACGCGACGTCGTTCAGCGCGGCGACCGAGATGCCGTTGCGGGACGACGAGTCGACGTCGATGTGCACCTTGGTTCCGGTGGCGAGGGCCGCCCCGCGGGCCGCATCGTTCACCCGATCGAGTAGCTGCGCGAGATAGATCGGGTCCGGGTAACGAATCCAGAACTCGGCGGCGGCGCGGTCGGGGACCACGTTCGGGGCCTTGCCGCCTTCCGTGATGATCCCCTGAATCTTGGTTTCCGGCCGCAGCGTCTTGCGCAGGCCGTCGATATGGTTGAACAGCTCGATCACGCCCATCAGCGCGTCGCGCCCGTCCCACGCCTGGAGCTGGTGCGCCGGGGCGCCCGAGAACGTGTAATGCACCACGTCGATGTTCATGCAACAGCTTCCGAAGCCGGGCCCGGGTGTCTGGGTCGCGGTGGAGGAGTGCGAGCGGACGATCACGTCGGCGCCTTTGAAGACGCCGGCCGAGTACATGACGGTCTTCGCCGCCGGCGACGCCAGCTCTTCGGCGGGCGTGCCGTACACCGTCACCGTGCCGGGTGTCTTGGATCTCGTGAGGAATTCCGCGACGGCGGCGGCGGCGGCCATCCCGACCGGTCCCTGCGCGCTGTGCTGGTCGCCGTGGAAGTCGCGGCTCGTGCCGCGCAGCGCGTCGTACTCGAGGATGACGCCCAGGTTCGGGCCCGGTGTGCCGTTCTTGTAACGGGCCACGAAGGCGGTCGCTAGGCCGGCCACGCCCATCTCGATCGCGAAGTCGTGGGCCTTGAGATAGTCGGTGAGGATCTTCACCGAGCGCTCTTCCTTGTGGCCCACCTCGGGATGGCGCGTGATGTCGTCGGCCATCGCGAGCAGCTCCCGCTCCATCAGCTCGCGGGCGCGCGCGACCACGGCGTCGCGGCGGGGATCCTTACCCGTGAGCCGCGCGACGAGCTGGGGCAGGGCGAGCGAGCGCTCCAGGTCGTTCACGCGGCGAATCACGTCGGCGGCGGCGGTGCGCTCGGTGGGCGTCTCTTGCGCGACGGCGGGGTTGGGGCGAGCGAGGGCGCACACGACGAGGGCGGCGAGCGGCATGGCGGAGCGCATGACGAGCCTCGAGGATGTCTAGGGTTCGACGCTTACGAGACTGAGCCGGCTGCCGTCGGTGAACACCGCATCGCTCGGCTGCCACACCACCTTCAGCTTGCCCAGCGGCGTGCTGCGCAGGCGCTGGTGTCCGGGCCGGAACGGGTCGTACCGGATGATCCGTCCCGGCTCGCGCCGCGTCTTTCCCGGGGCGATGGGGCCGTCCACCTTGAGATGCGCGCTATAGATCGTGTCGCCCGTGGTGTCGAGAAAGCTCACGTCACCCTGGAACGCCTGGATGCTCTTCGTCCCCTGGTTCTTGTACGCGAACGTCAGGGAGATGAAGTCCTGGTAGCGCTCCAAGTCGGGGTTCTTCGGCAGGAAGCTCTTGTCGACCACCAGGACGGCGACCAGGGAGTCGAGCTGTTGCTGGATCTCCCGGCGCCGCGCGGCGGCAGCGGCGGTCGTTTCCGCGACTGCGCGCTGTTTCCGGGCGTGCTCGGCCCTGGCCCAGGAGAGGATTTCCGCGATCGTCATCGTGTCGTGGGGCGGGGTGGAGCTGAGGCCGATGTCCGGGGCCACTTCCAGCAGGGCTCGGGCGTCTGCCAGCGGCAGCCGCATGCCGTTGGCCGCCCGGAGGACGGAGTCGAGGCGGGCCACCGGCACCCGCGTGGCGAGAAATGCGTCCTCGCGTGCGTGGGAGTGGCAGGCCACGAGCGTTGCGCCCAGCAGGCAGGCGCCGGGGAGGTGCGCGATGCGAGTCGCCATGTGAGTGCTCTTGGGATGCGACCGGAGGGACTCGAACCCCCACGGGTTGCCCCACAGGATCCTAAGTCCTGCGCGTCTACCAGTTCCGCCACGGTCGCGTGGTTGCCGGGCTTCAACTTAGCTGCATGACGGCCGTGGCGGGAATAGCAGCCCCGGACGAGGGCGGTCGGGAGCTGGGCGCCGCAGGCTGGTACACCGCTTGCAGAGGACCAGTTCATTAGGCAAGATGGTAGACAACGGGCCGCCGCCCTACGCGCGGCGGGGAGGCTGGTGCATGAAACGCGACGGGTTCACCCTCATCGAGCTGCTCATCGTGATGGCGCTGATCGGCCTCCTCGCGACCATCGCGATTCCCAGGCTTACCAACACCAAAGAGCGGGCCCAGGTCGCCGCGATGAAGACCGATTTACGCAATCTCGTGACCATGGAAGAGAACTTCCTCGCGGAGAACCAGAAGTACACGATCGACTTGGGCACCGCCTACCACGTGTCGCCCGCTAATCGGGCGCCCGCGATCACGCTGACGAGCGACGGTTGGACCGCCGTGATCACGAGCTCCAATACGACGCAGCAGTGCGCGGTCTTCGTGGGGTCTACGCCGCTCGCGCCCGCGACGCGCGAAGGCGCGCCGGCGTGCGCGAAGGGCGCTTCGAGCGCCACGCCGCTGCCCTAGCGGGCCGGTCGCGACGCCCGCATCCGCTGCGTCTTCCCCCGATACGTGCTGCGGTGTCCCCGCCGGTCTTCCCGGCGGAAGCGGCGCGCCTTCGCGGCCGACCCGAACACCTGCGTCCACCGCCCGCTCTTGAAGACGCTCATGTAACCCCCCGGCAGGATCTGGAACGGCCGCTTCACTCTCCTGGCATAATCGAACTGCGCCGAGTTGGGCTTACGAAATGCTTCGAACCAGGCGGGGTAGACAAAGTCGCTCATGGCGATGCCGCCGATGGTGAATTCCACCTCCTCGACCGCGTCGGCGGTTTCGTACGCGTAAAACACGGTGCCAGGGCCCGTGGCGCACAGGTTGATCGCGGGATCGACCAGCATCTCGGCGAGCTCGTGACAGGCCGTGACGCTCACCTTCTGGCCGACCGCGCGCGTGGTCTTCACGAAGACCTTCGAGAGCGGCAGGCCGTCGGGCGTGAGGTCGTGATACCCGAGCGCGTTGGCGACGTCGGCGTCGTCCAGGAACGCCATCGCCCACGCTCCTTTGCGAAACGTCGTCGTCTTCACGAGCTTCGCGGGTGTGCCCCAGACGGGCACGAAGTAGTCGTCGACGAACGTCTGCAGCGCCGCGATCAGTCGGTCGAAGTCGACACCCAGGCTCGTGCGAGCCCTGTTGAAGCAGGCGATCGTGGGGATCTGGCCGTGATCGAACGCGGCGGCGATGAAACGGGATCGCGCGGCTCTCATCGTGGCTCCTTGTAGGTCTGTAAACAATCTGTGCCAGCGGTGTATTATTCCGCTCACTTCCTGGGGAGCCGCTCCATGCCAACTCCGTGCCGCGCGCTCGGCGCCGCCACCCTGCTCGTGTCGCTCGTCGCCCCGCTCGCCGCCCAGGAGGCGGCCGAGGTCTGCAAGTCCATCGCTCACATAACCGTCGGCCAGTGGGCCTCCTACGACGCGACGGGGAGCAAAGGGGGCGGGAAGGTGCGCTTCGCGATCGTCGGCACCGAGCGTCGCGGCGACACCACCCTCTACTGGTTCGAGATCAGCGGCGCCGGGACCGGCCAGAGCGGGGCCATGCAGATTCTCATTCCCGGGTTCGACACGGACGTATCGGGGATCCGCGGCATGATCGTGAAGACGCAAGGCCAACCGGCGATGCGGATGCCGGAGCAGATGGCGGCCATGATGGGCCAGCAAACCGGTCAGAGTACGCCCGTGCTCGACATCGGCCGGCGCTGCGGCCATGCCAAGGTGGTCGGGTGGGAAACGGTGAAGACCCCCGGCGGTGAGACCCGTGCGCTGCACCTGCAAGACGCCGATGGCGAGGCGTGGCTGGCGCGCGATGTTCCGTTCGGCATCGTAAAGGCCAGCGGGAAGAACGGCGAACTGTTGCTGACGGGAAAAGGAACTGACGCGAAGTCCTCGATTACGGAGAAGCCGCTGGACATGCCGGGGATGATGCTGCCCAAGCCGTAGGCAGCCGCCCCCTTGCGGGGCGCGCGGTTCACGTGCTACGTGGGTGCCTTCGTCGCCCGACCTCGGAGGTTTGCCGTGCTCGCCCGCATCGCCGCGCTCGTCGCCATCGGCGCCATCCTCTCGCCCACCCGCCCCGCGCGGGCTCAAGTCGCCCCGTACGACTCGACGGCACTCGCCGCCCTCAAATGGCGCGAGATCGGCATCTTCCGCGGTGGCCGCTCGGTGGCCGTCGCCGGATCGGCGTCGCGACCCAACGAGTACTGGATGGGGACCACGGGGGGTGGCGTCTTCAAGACGACGGACGGCGGCCACACCTGGCTGCCGGTGACGGACAAGTACTTCGGCGGCACGATCGGGGCGATCGGCGTGAGCGAGTCGAACCCCGACGTCGTGTATGTCGGCACGGGCGAGTACCCGATCCGCGGCAACGTCTCCCACGGCGACGGCGTCTGGAAGACCACGGACGGCGGGAAGACCTGGACGCATCTGGGGCTGGAGGACACGCACCAGATCTCCCGGGTCCGTGTGCACCCGAGCAGTCCGGACACCGTCTGGGTCGGCGCCCAGGGCCACGCGTTCGGCCCCAACGCGGACCGTGGTGTCTTCAAGACGACGGACGGCGGCAAGACGTGGCGCAAGCTGCTGTTCCGCAACGACT
>Ga0137415_10000050_pt1 | contig 84834 bp, 73 predicted proteins | sample CZODoug3_1_1_16f_FD_183082 | JGI IMG/M metagenome (GOLD analysis project Ga0137415, IMG submission 183082) | Vadose zone soil fungal communities from Angelo Coast Range Reserve, California, USA - CZODoug3_1_1_16fungal (Hybrid Assembly) | ecosystem: Environmental > Terrestrial > Soil > Vadose... | reverse complement strand
TTCCGTGCGCGGCCAGCCAAGCTCGCGCGACGATCAGCACGTACACCCCTAAGCGGGCTCGGCCACCGGCTGCACCACCTTGTGCTGACTCACATCGTCCCCGTCTCCGCTCTTCAAACCAAGGAAGACAACCGTTGATGCGATTGTCAGGATCCCCAGTGTAATCAGCGCCTCGTGTATGCCGCGAATCATCCCAGCGGCATCAGCCTGAGTACTGGGAATAAACACAACTGTGGCCAATCCCGCGGTCGCTACACCGAAGCTGATCGACATCTGCTGCAGCGTGCTTGCGATGGAGCTTGCAGCGCTGGTGTCCTTCTCTGTGATGTCAGCATAGACGAGCGTGTTCATACTCGTGTACTGCAGCGACGTGAACGCTCCATAGAAGAAGGCCTGCAACACGATGAGCCAGACAGGTGTCGTCGAGCCAATGGTCGCAAATACCATGAGAAGAGCACCGAGCATCAGGGTGTTGGCAATGAGTACGCCGCGATACCCGACCTTGCGCAGCAGTCGCGGCATGATCATTTTCATACTCATGGCGGCGACGGCCTGGGGCATCACCAGTAAGCCGGACTGAATCGCGGTGAAGCCCAGCCCCACCTGGTATAGCAACGGCAGCAGAAACGGCACTCCACCGATGCCGATGCGAGTGAAGAAGCTGCCGCTGACGGCGGCGCGAAATGTCCGAATCCTGAGCAGTTTGAGTTGCAGCAAGGGAGCTGAAAGCGTCCTGGCATGGAGCGCATATCCCGCGAGCAGCGCCAAAGACAACGCCAGGAGCCCCATCATCTCCCGCGAGCTCAGGCCGTGCTCGCCGAATATCTCGAGCACGTAAGACAGCAGTGCGACCCCGGAACCAAACAGGATCAGCCCGACCACATCGAGCGGCGGGGTCTGCTGTTCGCGGTAGTCGGGCAGATGCAGGTACACGAGGACGAGACCCGCCAAGCCGATGGGAATGTTGAGGAAGAAGATGACGCGCCAATGCAGATAGTCAACGATGAACCCGCCGGCGATGGGCCCGAGCATGGGCGCCACGAGTGAGGGGATGGCAACAAAACTCATCGTGCGTAGCAGCTCGGACTTGGGAAATGATCGCACCAGAGTGAGTCTGCCGACCGGAACCATCATCGCCCCGCCACAACCTTGCAGTACGCGACAGGCAACGAGGAAGTGAATGTTGCTCGACAGCCCGCACAGAAGTGAGCCCAACGTGAACAGCCCGATGGCCGTCGAAAAGACGCGTCGTGTTCCAAACCGGTCGGCCACCCAGCCGCTGATGGGAATGAAGACTGCGAGGCTCAATGTGTAGCTCGCCAGGACGGCCTTCATGCTCAGAGGCGCAACACCCAGTGCGGCCGAAACGGTAGGCACCGCCGTGTTGAGAATCGTCGTATCCAGCGACTCCATGAAAAACGCGACTGCAACGAGCCACGGGAGGAGACGTTTGGCGCTCTCGGACGGCCCGACTGAGCCGGGATAGACGGCGCTCGACGGAGCGGGTGAATTCATGTGCGGAAAACTTCGGGAGGGAGCGATTGCGCCTGCATGGAGCCAAGGATGATACGGCATCTGTCAGCGCGGCGGTGAACCCCGGGCGCGTGAGCGTCCTTCTCCAAGGCAAACCCTATCGCATTTGCATGTTTATGCGATCACTCAGATGCAAGTCCCGAGTATCTGCACGCCCTCATGGATTGCGGCAGTGTCAGTCCCGCCATAACCAAGGATGAGTCCTCCACGGGCACGAGCATTCAGATAGCACGCGGACAACGGCCTGGCTGACACTCCCTTCTTCGCGGCGCGCCTCGCCACAGTCACATCGTCGACACCGCGCGGAAGCAAGACCGCGAGCTGCATGCCCGCTTCGGCACCCAACACCTCGAGCTTTCCGGAGAGTTGCTGTTGGATCGCTTCCACCAACGCCCTGCGCCGTTGCGCGTACAGTTTGCGCATGCGGGCGATATGGCGCGCGAAATGCCCCTCGCGGATGAAATCCGCCATGACCGACTGATATAGGCTGGCGGAGCAGGTATCGGTCGCCTCGCGAGCCACGGCGAAGGCCGGCACCAGGTCTTTAGGCAGCACCAGGTACCCGAGACGCATGGCGGGGAACATGACCTTGCTGAATGTCCCCACATAGATGACGCGGCCGTCTGTATCCAGACCCTGGAGCGATGCGATGGGGCGGCCGCCAAAGCGGTACTCGCTGTCGTAGTCGTCCTCAATGATCCAGGTGCCGCTGCTGACCGCCCAGCTCAAGAGCTGCATGCGCCGAGCGGCACTGAGCGTGACACCCAGAGGAAACTGGTGTGATGGAGTGATATAGGCCGCACGGGCATCGCGACCGCGGCGCATTCCCTCGGACACGTCCAGACCTTCCTGATCCACCGGCACCGGGACCAACACCGCACCGGCCGCCTGCATCGCCAGTTGTGCGCCTGGATAGCCGGGTTCCTCCATCCAGACAGGCTCGCCCGGATCCAGCAGGACCTGCGCTGCGAGTTGCAGGCCCTGTTGCGAGCCAGTAGTCACAAGCACCTGCGAGGCATCGCACCGCACGGCGCGGAAGACACCCAGATACTCCGTGATCGCCTCGCGCAGCGGTAGGTAACCCAGGGTGTCGCCGTAGTAGAGCAAGTCCTTAGGGGGCTTGCGCGCGTGGCGGTTTACGAGTTTTGACCAGATGCCGGCGGGAAAGTGGTCCAAGGCCGGCAAGCCGACGCGAAATGCACCGAGGTTATTCAACCACGACCGATCCCGCGTGCGCATCGCGGCTGCGCGCCGGGACAGGCGCCTCACGGTGACCCGCCCTGCCGGACGCGACAGCACACGGTCCGGTCTCAGCGTTTCAGTCTTCGATGTCTGCTGCGGAATCGACCGCGCCACGCAGGTTCCGGCGCCTTTAAAGGTCTCGAGGTACCCTTCCGCCAACAGTTGCTCGTAGGCCACCAACACCGGTATGCGGGATATGGCCAACTCCCCGGCGAGCTGCCGAGTGGAGGGCAGCCGCTGCCCGGGGCTCAGATGGTGATCGAGAATGGCCCGCCGGAACCAGTCGGAGAGTTGCCGGTACATCGGTGTCGCGCTGTCCGGATCGAGCGAGACCGGTGGCAGGAAGCCGGCGGAGGTGCGGCGTTTCCGGGGGCGGCGCAAAGTGGTCATATGGAATCATAGCAAATTGGATATTCTAGTTAACCACTCTCCGGTCTACCTTGGGGGCCATTCGCCTCGTGAGGTCAGGAGATGACCATGTCCATGTGCAGGAAAGCCTACTGGCCCCTGATGTTGCTACTTGCCCTGCAACCGCTGTGGAGTTTCGCCAAAAACGCGCCCACCGCGGCCACCGCGCCCGCCATCCCGGCCGTCTCGCCACGCGACGGCCAACACGATTTCGATTTCAACTTCGGCGGCTGGAACACTCACATCCGCCGTCTGCAGCATCCGCTGAGCGGCTCCAACGACTGGACCGAAATGAACGGCACGGTGGTGGTGAACAAGATCTGGGGTGGTAAAGCCCAGATCGAGGAGATCGAAGCGGACGGCTCGGCCGGCCACTTCGAAGGCATGACCCTGTTCCTGTACAACCCGCAGGCACACCAGTGGGGCATGTACTTCTCCAGCAGCGACGACGGCACCATGGACCAACCTGGCATCGGCGAGTTCCACGATGGGCGCGGTGAGTTCTACAGCCAGGAGCTCTACCAGGGTCGATCGGTGTTGGTACGCATGGTCTGGTCGAACATCGAGGCAGACTCACACCATGTCGAACAGTCGTTCTCCGTCGATGGCGGCCAGACCTGGGAGCCCAACTTTATCGGCGACCTGACCCGCAACACCCAGGCAGCGACGCAGGCGAAAACGCCCGCGGTCGACGCAGCCCAACAGCAGCACGGCTTCGACTGGCAGTTGGGTACCTGGAACATCCAGATGTCGCGGCTGCTCCACCCGCTGACCGGTTCCAAAACCTGGACCCCGTTGAACGGTACGGTGGCGGTGCGGAAGTTGTGGGGCGGACGCGCGAACCTGGCGGAGATCGACACCCAGGGCACCTCCGGTCATCTGGAGTTTCTGGCTTTGCGCCTCTACAACCCTCAATCCCAACAATGGAACCTGCTGTTCGCCCACAGCAATGACGGTATCCTGAACACCCCTGCCCTGGTTGGCGAGTTCAAGGGCGGGCACGGTGTGTTCTACGACCAGGAGCCGTACCAGGGCCGGGCCATCCTGGTGCGCTTCACGTTCCAGAGCCTCAACGCGGATTCGAGCCGCGACGAGCAGGCGTTTTCTGCCGATGGCGGCAAGACGTGGGAGGTCAACTGGATTAACATGCAGACGCGCAAGAAACAGGCGTCGTTGCCGGGCGCGGAAGTGTCACGGCCCACCGGGTGAGTCCGTCACGAGACCGCGTCCCGACAGTCTCCCCACAAAAAAAAGCAATTGCGCTGCCACGCCGTGGCCCCCGCCCACGGTCCTGCGGCTTTACCGCTTTCTGGCGGACAACTGGGCGATATACGCCAAATCAGGCAATATGCTCGATTCCCTGGGACACCGGGCATGAAAGCAGCATGCGCGATGGCCTCCCTTCAATATCGATCATTCACCCTTGATGAAAAAGCTGAAGCTCCACACCCCCGACATCACCGACAACAACATAGAGAAGCTCGCCGCCCTTTTCCCCCGCTGCGTGACTGAAACCAAGGACGAAACGACCGGCAAGCTGAAATGGGCGATCGACTTCGACCAGCTGCGGCAGGATCTTTCCGACCACATCGTTGACGGACCCCGCGAGCGCTATCACCTGGACTGGCCGGGCAAGCGCGCAGCGCTGCTTGCCGCCAACGCCCGCATTACGGAAACGCTGCGGCCGAATCGCGCCGCGAGCGCCGACTTCGACACCACCCGCAATCTCTTCATTGAGGGCGACAATCTCGATGCCTTGAAACTCCTTCAGGAGACGTATCTGGGCAAGGTGAAGTTGATTTACATCGACCCCCCGTATAACACCGGCAAGGACTTTATCTACAGCGATAATTTCAGCGAAGACAAGCAGGCGTATCTGCGGCGCACGAGCCAGAAGGACGCTTCCGGCGCTCGAATGGTGCCCAACACGGAACGCAACGGACGATTCCACTCTGATTGGGCGACGATGCTGGCGCCGCGGCTGCAATTAGCACGCGCGCTTTTGAAAGAAGACGGCGTCATCTTCATCTCCATTGACGACCACGAGGTCGTCAATCTTCGCAAGATGATGGATGAGACATTTGGCGAACATAATTTTGTAGCGCAGATTATCTGGCAGAAGGTGTACGCGCCCAAAAACACCGCGGATTGGTTCTCCGAAGACCATGACTACATTGTCATTTACGCGCGCAACAAATCCGCCTGGCGTCCCGAGAAACTGGCGCGGACGGCGGACATGGAGGCGCGCTACAAGAATCCTGATGACGACCCTCGGGGGCCGTGGAAGGCGGAGAACATGTCCGCCCGGAATCGGTACGATGCCGGCGTGTATCGGGTCACTTGCCCTTCGGGACGGGTGATCGAGGGCCCGCCAAAGGGACGGTACTGGGCGATCGATGAAGCCAAATTCAAAAAGCTGAATGAAGACAAACGCATCTGGTGGGGCAGCGACGGCAACAATACCCCTGCTGTCAAGCGTTTCCTGTCCGAAGTAGCGAGTGGGCGTACTCCACAAACGTTGTGGCTCTACGACGAAGTCGGGCACACGCAGGACGCCAAGAAGACACTGCTCAAATATGTTCCCTTCCAACACACGGAAAACGTACTGAATTCGGTGAAGCCGGTGGAGCTGCTGCAGCGCATTCTGCAGCTCGCGACTAAACCGAACGACGGCAGTCTCATCCTCGACTTCTTCAGCGGCAGTGCGCCAACGGCACACGCGGTGCTGAAGCAGAATCTGGAAGACGGGGGCAATCGCCGGTTCATTGCCATTCAGGTTGAGGAATCGCTGCCCAAAACCGAACCGGGGTTGTCATCCATTTTCGAAATGGGCCTCACTCGCATCCGTAACTATGCGCGGGAAATTAGAGACCAACAGCAGAACAACGCGCAGATCGACCTCGGGTTTCGCGTCCTGAAGGTAGGCACATCCAACATGAAGGACGTGTATTACGCGCCGGAGGACCTGACGCAGGATCGGCTCGACTTTTACACGGACAACATCAAGGCAGATCGCACCACTGAGGACCTGCTGTTCCAGGTGATGTTAGACCTGGGCGTGGACTTGGGTTCGCCCATCGAGCAGCACCAGATTGGCGACAAGGCTGTCTTTTATGTCGATGACACCGAGCTCGCAGCCTGTTTTGATGAAGATATCAGCGCAGAGGTCGTGAAGGAGATTGCCCGGCGCAGGCCGCGGCGCGCTGTTTTCCGCGACGCCAGCTACTCCAACGACAGCATGAAGATCAACGTGGAGCAGATCTTCAGGCAACTGAGTCCGGAAACCGACGTGAAGTCGCTCTAGGCCATGCGCTTCAAGTTCAAGCAGCAGCGTTATCAGACGGACGCAGTCCAGGCAGTTGTCGATTGCTTCGCGAGGCAGCCCAAGAGCCACGGTTCAAAGTACACCGCTGAGCCGGGCCGCCGTGCAGTCGCCAGCGGCTCGGCTGAACCGCACAATTTGCAGATCGACCTCGAGACCGCTGGCTTCGCCAACGACAGGATCGTCCTGGATTGCGGCAAGTTGCTGGAAAATGTGCAGGCGGTACAAAGGCGGCAAAATCTCCCGCTCTCGACGCAGCTGGTCACGACCCGTGTGTCGGGTGTCAATCTCGATATAGAGATGGAGACCGGGACGGGCAAGACATACTGCTATATCAAGACGATGTTTGAGCTCAACCAGGCCTACGGTTGGGGCAAGTTCATTGTCGTCGTGCCCAGCATCGCCATTCGCGAAGGCGTATTGAAGTCGTTTGAGATCATGGGTGAGCACTTCCTCGAGATTTACGGCAAGCGCATCCGCTATTTTGTCTACAACTCCGGGCAACTCAGCAACCTCGAAGGCTTTTCGGCCGATGCCGGGATCAACGTCATGGTCATCAACGTACAGGCGTTCAATGCCCGCGGCGAAGATGCGCGGCGCATCCACCTGGAATTGGATGAATTTCAGTCCCGCCGGCCCATCGACGTCATCAGGAAGAACCGCCCCATTCTGATCCTGGACGAACCGCAGAAGATGGAGGGCAAGGCGACCACCGAGAAGCTGGCGGAATTCGCGCCTCTGATGATTCTGCGCTACTCAGCTACTCACAAGACTCAACACAACAAGGTGTACCGGCTCGACGCCATCGACGCCTACAATCAGAAACTCGTCAAGAAGATCGCGGTGCGTGGCATCACGGTGAAGGGTCTGGCCGGAACGAACGCCTACCTGTATTTGGACTCTATCAAAATCTCGGCCAACGAGCCGCCCGAGGCGCGCGCCGAGATCGAGATTCACCGCAAGAGCGGGATCCAGCGCGTGACGCGGATGCTCCGCAGGAGCGCCAACCTCTACGACCTTTCCGATCACCTGGACCAGTATCGGGGATTCGTCGTCTCGGACGTCAACGCGCTCGACAATACGATCAGCTTCACCAACGGTGTGGTGCTGGGAGCCGGTGAGGCGATCGGCGATGTGAGCGAAACGGCACTGCGCCGGATTCAAATCCGCGAGGCGATCAAAGCGCACTTTGACAAGGAGCAGGTGCTCTTCGCCCGAGGTGTCAAAGTACTCTCTCTGTTTTTCATCGACGAGGTAGCGAAGTATCGCAGCTACGACGAATCCGGCGAACAGGCGGGAGAATATGCCCGGATGTTCGAAGAGGAGTATGACAGCCAGTTGAATGAGGTGCTGACGCTGGAGGACTCGCCATACAACCGATACCTGAAGAACATTCAGGCCGCGAGGACGCACGGCGGCTACTTTTCGATTGACAAGAAGACCCGGCGGCTGGCGAACCCGGGCGTCAAGGCACGCGGCGAATTCGCCGGTGAAGCCGACGACGTGGACGCTTACGATCTGATCCTTCGGGATAAAGCCCGTTTGCTGAGTTTCGAAGAACCCGTACGTTTCATATTTTCGCATTCCGCGCTGCGCGAGGGTTGGGACAACCCGAACGTCTTCGTAATCTGCACACTCAAGCACAGCGACAACGTAGTCTCCCGGCGTCAGGAAGTCGGTCGCGGTATGCGGCTCGCCGTGAGCCAAAGTGGCGATCGCATCGATGATCCCGCAGTCGTACATCAGCTGAACGTCCTGACAGTCGTCGCAAATGAAAGCTACCGGGATTTCGTCGCGGGCTTGCAGAGCGACATCAGCGCCTCGCTCTCGGACCGACCGTTCAGCTCCGCGCAGCTGCCCGAAATTGCTGACGATCGCACAGGGAAGGTCAACCCGCTGAGTGTCAATTTTGACAAACCGGAGTTTCGGGATCTGTGGGCCCGCATCAGCCGCAAAGCCGTTTATGCGGTGCAATTCGAGAGCCGCGAGTTGGTCGACAAATGCATTGTGGCGCTGGACGAGCATCTGAGAGTCTCGCCGCTGCGATACACGTTGATTTCGGGTGAGCAGAAGGAACAGACGACCTACGAAGACGTCACGCGCGGTGATTCGTTCGTTATGCTGGAATCCGCGACCGAGCGGCTCGCCAGCTCGGCGGGCTCACTCGTCAGATACGATCTGATTGGCAAATTGGCCGAGTCAACCGGACTGACCCGGCGGACGGTCGCCTCGATCCTGCGCGACCTCGACGTCGAGGCCTTTGGCCAATTCAAAGCCAACCCCGAGGACTTCATTGTCAAAGCCAGTGCGCTCATTCAGGAGCAGAAGGCAACTATCGTCGTCGAACACCTGGCCTACAGCCCGCTCGACGAGAGTTACGGCGTGGACACATTCACGCACGCCGGGAAGGAAGACCTCGCGAATGCCTTCAAAGCTTCACGTCACATTTATGAATACGTAGTGACTGACTCAGCCACTGAACGCGCCTTCGTCAGCGAATTGGATGCCAGCGCTGAAGTGGTTGTCTACGCCAAGCTACCCAAGAGCTTCCACATTCCCACTCCCATGGGTAACTACACTCCCGACTGGGCCATTGCGTTGCGTTCGGACAAGATTAAGCACGTTTATTTCGTCGCGGAAACGAAGGGCGCCATGCTGTCAATGCAGATGCGGGAAATCGAAAAGGCCAAGGCTGAATGCGCTCGCAAATTCTTCGCGAAAATCACCTCGGGTGAGGTTAGATACGAGGTCGTGAACAGCTACGGAAGGCTGTTGGACTTTGTGATCTAGCCCGGCCGGCGAGCACGGGACCCCCACTTGGGTGGGGGTCAATACACGGCTGGTCCTGGTCGTAATTTTCTTCGCGGCGGCGTGAAACGTTTGGCGTGCTCGCTTCACTATGAGTGTGGCTAACAAAAATCACCACTCGAGAGAAGGAGACATCGCATGGGCAGCAAGCTCGCCAAGCTCACACTCAATCCAGAGCATCAGACCCTGGAACAGATCCACCGCATCGTCACAGCGATCATTGAAAGAGCTGGCTGCACGCCCTGCGGACGGCTCCTGCGCCTGGACCTGGAGTTCCTGGGAGATCCTGCGGAGATCAAGAGAATCGGGGCCGGCGTCATTGGGGTAGAAACCCACGGGATGTGACTCACTGCCGCCGGCGCAGGAAGAGACCATGATTAACGTGGCAGCACTGGGCGTTGGATTTCCTTACATCGCCTCGATGCCGGCGGATTTCTATCAATCGGGTGTGATCGATTTTGTGGAGATCACGCCCGAGACGCTGTGCTTTCAAAGAGGCAATTCACTCGCACCGGTGCCGCAGCAGGTGGCAAAGGCGCGGGCGGCGACCCGAGGTCTTCCGATGGTCGTACACGGCGTGGAACTGTCTATCGGCTCTGCACACGGCTGCAACACGGGATACCTGGAGATGTTGGACCTTTTCCAGGCGAGCTGGCCTTTCGTTTGGCACAGCGAACATCTGGGATTTCAGACGATTGCAGCAGACGACGGCGCGACACTCGAGGTGGGTGTTCCCCTGCCCTTGCCGGCCACTCACGAGGCTGTCGAGCTCGTCGCCGAGCGAGCCGCCGCCATTGGCAAGCGCTACGGGGTTCCGTTTCTCCTCGAGAATCCCGCCTACTACATTCCCTCTGAAGCGCTCCCGCACGATCCACAGATCGTGGATGACATCGGTCTCATGAACCGGATCATGACGCGCAGCGGCTGCTATCAGTTGCTCGATCTGCATAACATCTACTGCAACGCGCTGAACCATCACCTCGATCCCTTCGCGCTCATTGACCGGGTCGACCTGGATCGGGTTATAGAAATCCACGTAGCGGGTGGGTCATGGCGCGATGGCTTCTGGATGGATGGGCACAACGGACGGGTTCCGCCGCCCGTATGGCGGCTCCTCGAATACACACTCATCCGCGCTCCCAACGCAGCAGGCGTGGTCTTCGAAGTGCTGGACCCATTTGCGCCCCGCCTGGGCCGCGAAGCCATCACCGAAGATCTACGGCGGGCGCGCGCAATCTGGGATCGATGTCATCCGGTAACCCGACATGTCGCTGCGTGAATTCCAAACAGCGCTGGGACGGATGGTGCGCAATACCGACGGCAGCGGCCCGCTGGATTCGTTGCTGCTCGATGCCAACGAGTGGGAGTGTCTGCATGCGCTGCAACCGAGCGCCGCATTGCAATTCACACGGGCGGTGCAGCGGTCATGGTGCGAGCAACGGGCCGCGAATGCGGCCGCACTGACACTCTCGATTCTGACGGACGCTACGCGGCGCAGGATCCTGGAGGAATGGATCAATCTGGGTGGCGGTACTCTGTCATTTTTCGGTGCCGAGGCCGACGCGCTGTTGGATTTCATTGCCGGACAACTGCCGGACCCCTCCACCGAGCTGAATATCTGCCGACTCGAACAGGCAACCTTGCGCGCGAGCATTCACACAACCTGTTTCCAGCCTCTCGATCCGGCACTGTTCGATCCACAGAAGGCACTGCGGCGGGGGCGGCACGCGGGCCTGGTAACCGCACTGTTGATAGCGCCCGGCCTGGATTTGTTGCACCGGGTCGCCGCTCCGCTGGAGCAGCTGTTGTGGGAACGGCTGAGCGTTCCCGCGACGGCCGCTGTCTTGCTGCAGGAAGGCTACCCGCGCGATCTGATCGCGACCCTGCTGCAAATTGGTGCACTGGAACAGGCATGAGACGGGTCGCGGAAGCGGCCGATGCGTGCCGCCGTCACGAGCGCCGGTTCGCACAGACCGATTCTGTAGAATGCCGCAATCTCACCGTGGTCAAAGAGGGGACCCGGTTGCAGTTTGCCGCTTTCGATGCAACCTACCTGGAGCAATTGCAACGGGGAGAGCCACTTACCGAGCAACACTTCGTGGCCTACTTCGGCGAGCTCATTCGCCTGAAGCTGCGCTCGCGTCTGAAGTCGAAGCATGCGATCGAGGATGTGCGGCAGGAAACGTTCGTGCGGGTATTGGCGCTGGTACGCGCGCCGGACGGAGTCCGGCACCCTGAGCGCCTCGGGGCCCTGGTCAATTCCGTATGCAACCACGTGCTGCTGGAGCACTACCGCGCCAACAAAAGGCCTGACTCCCGGATCGAGGAGGAACCGGAGGACTCCTTCATTTCCCAGGAAACCGGCGGGCCGGGGCTCGTTGAGGTGCGCGAAACCGAGCTCGCCGTCCGTAAAATCCTGAGCGACCTTCCCGACCGCGACCGGCGCCTGCTGCAGGCGGTATTGCTGGAGGAGCGTGACAAAGACGAAGTCTGCGCGGAGCTCGGACTGACGCGCGACTATCTCCGGGTCCTGGTGCACCGGGCCAAGCAGTCTTTCAAGTCCTTCTATGTCGAGCGTTTCGGCGAGAGGAGGCCATCGTGATGGACCATCCCGAAGCAACCCGAGTCGGGGCCGTCGAACGGTACCTGCTGGACGAGATGTCGGCACGGGAGCGGGGTGAATTCGAAGAGCACTTCTTCGACTGCCCGCGGTGCGCAACCGACGTCCGGGTCACAGCCGAGTTCCTCGACGCAGCCCGACGTGAGCTCAAACATGACGCTACAGGTGGGGACCACGCCGGCGGACCCGGGCCGCCCCCGGCCGGCAAATCCCGTTCGGCGCGACTCTGGAGACCGGCGTTCGCCGGATGGGCGGCGGCGCTGCTGTCATGCGTCGTCATCTATCAGAACGCGGTCCTCTTCCCCCGTCTGACCGCAGGAATTGAGCGACCGAGTACGCCGTCGTCTTTGTTTCTGGTGGGAGGCAACACTCGCGGCGGGACAATTCCCTCGGTCACCTTGTCAAAGGCGCAGCCGCTTCTGTTGTCGGTCGATATTCCAACAGCGGATCAATACGCGAGCTACTCGTGTGTACTGGTTGGCCATTCAGGTGCCACAGTCTGGAGTTTGCCCGTGACGGCCGAGCAGGCCCGGGATACGGTGCCGGTTGTCGTACCGGCCGCCAGTTTGTCACGTGGAGACTATACGTTAGTCGTCCGAGGCCATGCGAAGGAAGGCGGAGGTCCATCCACCACCGATTTGGCGCATTATCGGTTTACGGTCAACAGTTCCAATTAACTGACTCGTAGCGAGTCGACGCACGCGAGGGGCGGCCATGCAAAACACGAATGATACGGGGTTCTATTCTTTTCGCGCCGATGCCAATGCACTGGGAGGCATCCTCGAGAAGCCTTTTCGGATACCGGTCCCCACGCTCGCCCCGGTCTCCCTGCCGGCCGCGGGGGGATTTGCATTGGCACGCTCGGAAGGGTTTACTCTGGACAACATCGTCAGCTGCCGTTCGGCATACACCCGTGTATCGGGTGAGGAGAACAGCGAGGACGAGTCGATTTCGATTCTCGTAACGTCGGTGGTCGAGGGACTGAATATCCTCGAGGTGGTGACGGCTGAGCGCATCGTCGCTCAACTCTCCATCCTGATTCCGAAGGACAGGGAGGAACTCAGGGTGTCCACGGCTGGCTCCCGATTCGAGGGACTGCGGGTGGCGGGACATTGCCGGGACCCGCAGTTGAGTCAGGAGCTGCAGACCTATCAGAATGTGCGCGACGAGAAAGGCAGTCCGCAAGGCGCTACGTGGGACAATTTATGGGAGATCGGCAAGGAACAGGCCGAAACAGTGACCAACGCCTTCGCAGGCCGCCATAACGCCGCGTGGGCAGAGAGCCGCTTTGCATGGATGAAGAGGAGCGATGCGGAGTCCAACGCCAGCGTCATGTGCTCGCTGGTGGAGGGATTCGCGCCAGGCAAGCCGGAACACTGCGGCCACGTCGTGGATATCCCGGAATTCGGTCGTTTTTTCTTCGGGGAATTGCTGCTCACGGACCAATCGGTGCAGTTGGTGAGCATCCGCGCCGAGCTCGGGTGTGCGGTGAAGGGCAAGATCACGATCAACTGTGTAGGTGGTGGCGGAGCAGGCAACTTCTAGCCAGTTGGATCCTGTCGTTGGTGTGCATCCCGCCGATCTTTATTCTGGCGGGATGCCACGGGTCGAGTGTCCCGCCCGAAGCACTCTTCCAAAGCGCGTACAGCGAGTATGTCAACGGCAATCTCGAGGTCGCACATGCGCGAGCAGCGCAGGCTTCGAAGGACTTCTCCGCCGCAGGTACCGAAAACGCGCTGCAGTGGGCATTACGGTTTCGCCTGCTCGACGCGCAGGTGCTCCTCACCCAATTCCGTTTCGCAGATGTGGTTGCCGTCCTGGGGTGCGACGGCGTTTCCCCGCCGGCCGAGGGTGATCCTGCCGTCAAATGGCATCTGCTGTGCGGCCGTGCGTACTCGAGGCTCGATAGGGTTGAACAGTCGGAACGTGAGCTGCGTACCGCACGCCAACTCGCGGAAGCTACCCAGTCGAGCCTGATTGCCGAAGTGCTGCGCGCGGAAGGACTGGCGGCCGGCCATGCCGGCCAATTGGACCAGGCTGGCGAGAAATTCAAGAGCAGCCTGGCGGCCGCCGGCGAGAACGGCGACCCGCTGGTGAAGGCTGACAACCTGGTCGATCTCGGGTTCGCCAGTCTGCGCAAGGAGCGCTATGCACAGGCGCTCGACTGGTCGCAGCGAGCCATCGAGTTCGCCCGGTCCATTCAGGCACGCCGGCCACTCGAAATGGCGTTGGGAAATGCCGGCTGGGCGCATCAGAATCTCGGCGACTTCGAAGGCGCCCTAGCCAACTTCCAGGACGCAGACCAACAGGCGCAGGCCATCGGGATCACGATTCATCATGTACTGTGGCAGCAGAATGCGGCCCTGGCCCAGTACCGCCTCGGCAATCTCGAGGAAGCCAGGAAATCCGACGAAGAGGCACTGCGCGCCGCCAAAACGCTGCCCGCCGAGGAGGAAGCGGATCAGGTCGCGAACATTGAGACGAACCTCGCGTTACTCCTCTACGAGCAGGGCCAGTACGACAATGCCAAGCGCTACAGCGATGCCGCCGTCGCGGCGGCACAGAAGTCGAAAGACAACGGCGTGATCGGTTACGCAAGCTACCTGCAAGGTCTGCTCGCTTCGCGCCAGTCCCCGGGCAAAGAGGGAGAAAGCATCCTGATGTCCACCTGGCAACAAGCCACGGATCCGGACTTCCGCGCCGAAATCGAGAGCACCCTGGCCAGGTTGTATTCCGACAGGCAGCAGCTCGAGCAGGCGAAAACCTGGTATCAACGCTCCATCCAGACCTTCGAGGACAAGCGCTCTGCAGTCAAGGACGTAGCGCTGCGGCTCGCAGCGTTCGGATATGGGCAGACCATCTACCGCGACTACGCAGACTTCCTGCTCAAAACCAACAAACCGATCGATGCGCTGCAGCTGCTGGATCGCAGCCGCTCGCGAACCTTGGAAGAGGGCTTGAATTTTGCCGGCAAACAGGCCGTCGCTCCCGACAATACGGCAGCCGATCCCCGCACAACCGCGCGCAGCCTCCATGCGGCGGTACTGTTTTATTCCCTGGGGCCGGAGCAGTCGCATCTGTGGGCTGTGACTGCCAGTCAGACGCAACTATTCACGCTGCCGGGACAGAAGGCAATTCAGGCGCTGGTGAAGAAACACCAGGCTGACATCCAGCAGTCCAGCGATCCGGCCCGAATGCCGGGCTCCGCCGCGGCATCCTTGTATGAGGCCCTGATCAAACCCGCCGCCGCGCTGATCCCAGCCGGCTCGAAGGTGTTTATCATTCCCGATGGTGCGCTGACCGGACTCAACTTCGAGACGCTGGTAGCAGACGGCAGTCGCTATTGGATCGAGGACGTCGCCGTGACCACGGCCAGCTCGATCCGTAGGCTCTCTGTGTCGAATACGGCGACGCCGAAAAAAACCGCAAAGGATCTGCTGTTGATCGGCGATCCCTTGCCCCCACCGGGCGATTTCGCACCGCTTCCGGATGCCGCGACCGAGATCCGGCAGGTGCGCCAGCACTTTCAGCCCGACAGCGAGGTGGTGCTCGCACAGGCGCAGGCAATTCCCACCGCGTATGCGGCCAGCAGCCCCGGCGAATTCCGCTATATCCACTTCGCAGCGCACGGCACTGCCAGCCGCCTGAGCCCACTCGATTCTGCAGTCGTGTTGTCGCCAACTTCGAAGGAGCTGGGTGACTTTCAACTGTACGCACGCGACATCGTGCAACATCCCATCGATGCGACCTTGGTGACCATTTCTGCCTGCTATGGCTCAGGTGTTCGCAACTATGCCGGCGAAGGACTCGTTGGGTTGGCGTGGGTTTTCCTGCGGGCAGGTGCGCACAATGTGATTGCCGCGCTTTGGCAAGTCGCCGACTCGGCGTCGCCGTTGTTGATGGATCAACTCTACACTGAGCTGCAGGCGGGGAAGCCACCGGATGAAGCCCTGCGGGCCGCCAAGCTGGCCCTGATCCACTCTTCCCGCATTTATCGCAAGCCCCTTTTCTGGGGGGCATTTCAGCTCTACGCGGGCGCGTGAGTGGTTGTTACTTTCTATACGGAACCCACAGACTCTTGTCGCCCCACTCCTCCGGCAATTCGCATGTGATGTAGATCAACTCGTTGGCGATTGCGGTCGCCCACGGGATCGCATGGCGCAGTTCGAGGCGCGAGTGCTTTTCCAGCAGCGCGAGTGCGCGGTCCGAGATCGCCTCGCTGATCGCCAGCCGCTCGAAAGTACGCAGAAATTCCCGTGTTTCCAGTGAGAGCGCCGCTGGTGCCGCAGCCATTACCTCAACCCATGTTGTGACCGTGATGGCTCGATGTGGAAAGCGTTTGAAGGCGCTGGCGGCTGGCTTGGAGCCGCGCAGATAGTCCACCACTACACTGGTATCAAATACCCCGCTCACTCCTCGTCCTCGGTCTGAGCCCGCTTCGCTTTGCCGGCGCTCGCCTTCCACAGTCCGAAGGCACGCTCGCTGTCTCCGGGAGATTCGCTCAGGAAGGTTTGTATGGCACGCCGTACGCCCTCAGCTCGTGAGATTCCGAGTGAGCGGCAGCGTGAGTCGAGGTCCCGCAATTGCGAAGACGGCAGGTCAACAATGGTTCGGGGCATGGGTCAGGCTCTCGTGCCAGTTGAAACAGAGTCAGCCGACAGCGGCTGGAGGAAGTCGCGCTCGCGGAATTTCGCCTCGAGGAACTTGCCGTTGGCGAGCAACGCCTCAGCGTCCTCATGGGCGACGTTGGCGACCACCTCTTTCAGCTGATCATCGAGAATCGTCAGCTGTTCAGTCAACAGATCGCGAGCAGTCTTGCCCGCCTTCAGGACGCGCGTGGCGCGAAAAGCAGGCGGCAGTGCAACATAGTTCGCCAGCGTCTCGGGCAGATATCTGAGCACCGTTTCACGCACGGTGAACAGGTTGTTATCGAAGCCACCGGCGTCTGCGAGCTTCGGCAGAACCTCCGTGATGGAGCGCCGGATGCTTTCCAAATGCTCAATCATTGCGGGCTGCAGCTGTGACCTTGAATCACGGACGATTCGGTCCAGGCGCTCAACCAGGTCTTCAAATGAAAGCGATTGTGCGAGGCCCGCATCCAGGACGTGCGCGGCAGGCGTGGCAAAGTAGCCCGCCGCGTAAAGTGCCGCGGTGATGAGCAACCAGCCCTGGTTGATGACACCCAGAAACAGCAGCATGGGCCCGAGCAGAGCCGCACAGCACGCCACAATGTTACGCGTGCTGTATAGATAAAGTAGTGCGCGGATGCCTAAAGGCAGATCACTCACTGATAACCCCGAATCTCCTTGAAAACGCTGCTGAGATTGGCGTGACGCCCGTCAAAGGCACGTCCTCCGGTGAGACGCGCGATTTCTTCCAGCTCATTCGATGAAGCCTCGCCGAAAAGGATGGGAAACGTACGCACAGACTGCGACGCGCTGGCTTCGAACCGCTGCCGGAAATCATCGAACGAAAGTCCCCGGTTATTCTCGCCATCCGTCAACAATACCACCGTGACAACCCGATCCGGGTCTTTAGCCAACTCCTCATTCGCGAGCGTATAGGCCGTATCCAGGGCGGAGTAGATAGCAGTTCCTCCATGCACCTGCAACGCAGTGGCGTAGTCGCGGAGCGCCTGATATGAGTCCGCTTCGGACTTGGCATCTTCGAAGGAGAATCGCGCGGGCTCATACGCGTCGTTCGAGAACGGAACGAGCACAACGCGCTCGCGCCGTTGGAATCGCACGAAGCGTGCGGTTACGCTGTTGCCTTCAGCCCCTGTCAGGATCTCCAGAGCGTTCTTGACCTGGGAGATCCGCGTGCCGCGCATCGAGCCGCTGACATCGAGCAGATAGATAGAGGTCGCCGGCCGTCGCAGCTCGGACTGATAGGCGGCGAGCACCGCATCGATGACTTCGAGCCGATTCGGAAAGGAGAGCTCAGCGACGGTGTCGCCCGACAGCTTTGCGGCGCGCGTTACGTTGGGATTTGAAGGCCTCAGATACATCCGCGCAATCGGACCAGCCTGGAATGCATCAGAGCGGAGTGCAGCGACCAGATGATCGTACGCCGGGCGCTTCGATTCGCTGAGCAGCATCAACGGGTAATCGGCTGAGATGACCCCGTCTCGAGGATAAATGAGGGTCAACGGCTCATGCAGTCCCGACTGCTCGTTCAGCCGCAACAACACCGCCTCGTAATTCACGAGACCGTCCAGTCGCGCTTCGTCGCGGATGTAGGCGTCGGCGAGCCAGCCGGAGCTGCCTGCGGTCAACTTTTGACCAGACAGGAAAGTCGTCAGTTTGTCTCGATCCACTTCCTCGGCGGACAGATCCTCAGTCTTTTTCGCAATTGCCGAGGCAACGGCAAACAGGGCGCTCATCCCGGTGTTTGAGCTGGTCGGGTTCGTCATCCCATACACGAGCTTGTGTTCTTTCACCGCCTGAACGATGTCGCTCCAGGTCGGTGCGCGCTGATCCCAGCCGAGTGCGCGAGCCTTGGAGGATTTCACCCCGAGGGCCACCCGCGAGTAGAAAAGCTTCTCCCTGGCAAGCGGCTTGCGGGTCAGCGCCAGCACAGGGTAGGCCCCGTTGGGTGGCAGAATCGCATCGAACGACTCACCCGCATTGATGCGATCCACCATGTCGAGCGTCCCGCTGTACGACACCTCGACGTCGAGTCCGATTTTGCGCGCCGCCTCTTTGATATCCGGCTCGAGCTCCTTCAACTCCGAGCCGGCGAGAATCCGCAGATCCGGCGCCTTTGGAGCCGCAGCAGCCTGCGACGGCTCGCTGTGATTCGAGCAGCCGGACACCAGGACCCACAGGACGCCGATCAGGATGCCTGCAATGAAAGGCAGCGCTATGCGGCGGAAAGGACTGGAGGTACCCATGGGGCCTACAACTTCACGGCGCCGGGATCCGAGCCACCTGTCGTCAGCGCCGCAGTGGACTGTTGCTGCCGGACCTTGTCGAGATAGCCCCTGGCCTTGGTCACTTCCGTGCTGAGCGCCTCGACCGTCTTCTGCATGGAGTCGAGTGAGCGAGTCTTGAACGTCGCAATCGCGTCCATGGTCTGATAAACGTTCTCGAACGACCGGCGCAGCTTGTCGACTTCGATCGTGCCCGAGGCGGCCTGCTCATGAATCTGGCCGGTCTGCTTCTTGAGCATTTCGCTCGTGGTTTCGATCATGTTGCCGGTCGTGGTGTTGAGAGCCGAGATCTGATCCAGCACCAGTTTCTGGTTCACGAGCGCCTGCGCGACCATGACGGCCGTGCGCAAAGCGGCCACCGTCGTGGTGGTGGCTCGGTCAACTCCCTTGATGAGCTCGAAATTGTTCTTGCGCAGCAGGTCCAGGGCGAGATAGCCCTGAATATTCACGGCCATCTGCGTCAGCAGATCGGTGACTTTCTGGCGGGTGTAGAACAACAGCTCTTCGCGGACGACGCGCGCCTTTTCGGGGTCAGCCGCGTCGAGCGATTTGGCCTTCGCATCCAGCGCCTTGTCGAGGTTCTTGCCGAGATAGATGTACTTCTCGAGCCGCTCCATCAGCGTCCACAGATTTACCTTCTCCTGCTCGATGGCGGCGTTGTCACGCAGCAACTCGTCTTTGCCGTGGCGCAGGGCTTCGACAATCGCGTTGATGTGTGTCTGTGACGACTGATATTGATCGAAATACTGAATCAGGCGGTTGCCGAACGGGATGAGCCCGAGCAGCTTGCGCGGAGCGAACAAATCGCCCTGCCGCGCCGGATCGAGCTTTTCGACCGTGTTGCGCAGGTCGACCAGGGATTGAGAGATGTCGGATCCGGAGTCAAACAAGCCACTCTTCATTCCCTTCACCGGGCGTTCGAGCATCCGGTTGGAGACGCTGGCGGACATTTCGACGTCCTTGTTGCCCATCGTATGCACGCGGTCGAGGCACTCCTTGAACTTCGGGTCCTGTTCGTCCAATGAGGACACCGCATCCACGAATGCGCGCACCTGCGAATCGAGCTCGGCTGTGTCCTCGGGCCGCAGCTTGACTCGTCCGGAGGCCGATTCGGGCGGTACGGCCGCTACGGGTTGTGGCGGCGTCAGCTCGAGATCTCCGGGCGGTTGGAGTTGACCGGGAGCACTGGCGACACTGGTTGAATTCGTTTCAGACATGACGGTTCCTTCAGTGATACTTCTGCTCGATGGCGGTAATCATCTTTTCGAGCCACTCGTAACTGGGCGGGTCGACCACATCAACGATCGTGGTGGGCGTGTGAATGCCGTGCTGCAGCCAGACTTCGGGACCCTTCACTTCTCCTCCGGTGCGAAAACCATATTGGTGAGCAAGCGACTGCAGCTCAGGATCGCGCTCGAGCATTTCTCCCAGTTGCCGTCCTTTCTCGTTGAAGGGAATGAGGACGTGTTTCGAAAACACTGTCGGTATCGGATACATGATGACCATGTCTTCCTTCACCCGGTCGGGATGCGCGAGCCAGAAGGCAACCAACTGAGCCTCATACGCTACGAGCATCGGTGTCTTACCCATCCCCAGCGCCAGGTAATCCTCGAAGGGAGCAGCGGAAGAGCTTTCCTGGAATCCCTGTCGCATGAACAGCTCGGTCATGAACGGCAGCACGCGATCAACATCGTCCTGGCTCTCGATCACGGACTGGCTGTTCTCCAGATAGCTCGCCAGTGAAAGGTACATGGCGGCGCTGTTTGAAGTGCGCACATCGGTCGAGTTGAGCAGCACCGCCTTGTTGGTCCCGAATGTGGTGTTGCCGGCAACATCCTTCCAGCGCGCGTGGCGCTTCATGAGATCGAGCAGCGCCGGCATATCGGTGACGAAGTAGTTCCCGTCGCGTTCTGTGACGATCCGATCGGCAACCAGGATCTGCGCGATCGGACGCCAACTCGCTATCACAATGGGCGTGTAGAACGGCGAAAAGGTCTGGGTGGGTTTGGCAACCGCCTGGAGAGCCGCCGCCGCGGGCGCTCCGGAAGGGAAGCCGAAATCAAAGTGCTGTGGATCAAAGCGCCGGGCGATATCGCGCGATCCCGCTTTCTCCACATTGACCGTGATGTGCCGACGCGCCAGCACCGCCTGCACCTGCGGATCTGCGAACAGCGCCTCCTTCTCCGACCCGATCAGCCCGTGAATGCGGACTTCCTGGGTCGCCTCCAGCTGGCGCTGCGCCGCCGAATCATGCTCGGCGCGCAGGTTCGAATGCGAGTACCAGATACCGCCGCCGATGGCGCCGACGAGCAGTGCCGCGAAAGCCGGTCCGATGAGCTTGCGAGGGTCCATATGCTTCAATGATGACGTTATCAGATGACGATATCATGACTGCGGGCAGCCGACAGCCCCGGCTCGCCGCATTTTCGCGGAACCCTTTGATTTATTTCAGAATCCAGGGCAGTCTCAGCGGCCATCCATTCCGTTTGGCGCAATGACTTCACCCGGCAACCTGCTCCTGTTCGGCCTCGGCTACACAGCCGAATTGTTCTGCCGCCGCCAGCAGGCCAGGGGTTGGAAAACCCGGGTCATTGTCCGTAGCGAGGAAACCCGGCGGCGCGTCGAATCTCTGGGGGCTCGCCCAATCAACGTGCAGGATCTCGACAACGTTCATAAAGCAACATCCGAAGCCAACGCTCTACTCATCGTGGCACCTCCATCGGAAGGGCACTGCCCCGGACTCCAGGCGCTATCACCGGCACTTTCGGGGCGCGGCGATTCCCAGCTGCGTTGGATTGGTTACGCCTCATCAACCGCTGTGTACGGCGATCAAAAGGGAGCCTGGACCGACGAGAGCTCGCCGCTCAACACGACATCCCCCACAGGATTGCGGCGCTTCGAGGCCGAGCGCGCCTGGACTGCCCTGTGCGGACCTGCCCGTCTGCCGCTCGTGATCTTTCGGTTGGCGGGGATCTATGGCCCGGGCCGTTCCGCACTCGATCGGCTGCGAAAAGGCCGTGCCCGCCGGATCGAAAAGAACAACCATGTGCTGTCGCGGATCCACGTTGAAGACCTGGTTTCGCTGCTGGAGGCCTCGCTGCAGCGACCCAACCAACATGCTATCTACAACGTGTGCGACGACGAACCTGCTTCAACCGCTGACGTAGTCACATTCGCTGCAACTCTCCTCGGAGTTGAACCTCCCGCCGCGGAACCATTCGAGTCGGCGGTGATGTCCGGCGCGGCAGAGCGGTATTTTCTGGAGAGCCGGCGTATTTCGAATTCGCAGGCGAAGCAGGCGTTGGATTGGCGCCCGCAGTACCCGTCGTATCGCGAAGGGTTGATTGCCATCCGCAAAGTGGAATCTGCCCGCGGCTGAATTTTCGGTAGCGCCCAACCTCTCTCAGAATTGAGATTAGGTTAAGTGGGATTGAATTGGGTCGCGGCGGTCAGCCCCCGGTCCCTGGCGGCGGTTGGTGGGCGGCTCAGGTGGCATGCGCGGCTACCCCCGCCCGAGTGAACTCAAAGTGCACGAGCCACTTTCGGGTGGCGATGGTGTCCGCCGGAGCAAACTTCCACCTCATGGCCGCCTCGACGCACAAGCGAGCGAAATACTTGCTGGAGCGACTGCGTAGCGCGGCTGCGTGGACAATTCTGCCCTCGGGATCAACCGTGACACGAACGGCAAACAGCATTCGACCCTGTATGGTTGCCAGTGCCTTGTCCGGTACGTCGGGCAACTCTTCGTGAACCGCGGCATCCGGGTCGAACACCTTCGGCGCCTCGGACCCCGCCAGCGCCGTGGGCGCCCCCGACATCACGGGCACCGGGACGGCAGACGCAGCCGCCGCAGACACTGCGGGCGTGACATTTTTCACGGTAACAAGCGGCGCGCCCTGTCCGTGAGAACTGAGGAGGACTGCTACACACCATCCGGCCGATACCACACCAGTGCCCATCAGCGCGGCACGCGTGAGAAACACGTTCCGTTTCGGCGCACGTTTGTCGGGAGCGATGGACGGCCTTCGATCCGGCGGCGCCCCGGCGGCTGTTGATTCCAGTACCGCGCGATTGACAGGCTGCCGCAACACAACTGAATCCGGCCGCGCCTCAGGGTCCGGATAAATAACAGGCTGCGGATAGACAACCGGCGGTGCGTGCACAACAGGCGGGGAAACAAAACCGACCGTCGGGGCGAGCTCTTCGGCCCGAGCCAGCTCTTCGGTCCGACGATTCGACACGAGGTACAACGGCGGCATGGGATTGATCTGGGCGTCGAGCTCCTCCACGGTGGGACGATTAGCTGGATTGCGGCTCAAGCAACGCCGCACGATCTCCGTGAAAGCGGCGGGGAGTGTCGCCGGCAGGACGGCGGTTCCGGACTTGTCGGGCCAGACAGGTCGCGTCTGTGTCAGCGCCTCGACTATCAGTACGCCGAGACTCCAGACATCACCGGCTGCGGAAAAGCTGCCGTCCCTGGATTCCGGGGGGTCGAATACCGACGGGGGCGCGATGCTCGCGGTGGACTCGTCCGCTGGTCGGACGGCATCGCTCGCCAGTTTCAGGCGTTCCTTGAAGAGGAGCAGGTTCGAGGGCTTGAGCCCACCGTGCACCAGCTTTTTACGGTGCAGGAAAGACAAGGCCTCCAATATCGGACGCACCCACTTCCGCAGCTCCGCGGGAGCGAGCGCGCGTTCGGCCAGAATTTGGGCCAAGGTCTGTTCGGCGTATTCAGTCACCACAAACAGAAATTGCAGCCCTTCGAGCTGGCACGTGCCGGTATCCAGAAGTCGCACCAGGCAGGGGTGCGACAGGCGGGAGGCCATTGACCAGTGCGCCAGTTGGGCCTCTTTCAATGTTGGAATCGCCGGCACCAGTTTCAGCAAGGCATCCGGAATGGCCTTCGTCTTGTGCTCCGTGAGGAACACGGCGCTGTGATCCGAAGTCCGCACCGAACGGCGCAAGGGGAATACCCCGTTGACAACCTGCTTTTCCCACCGCGCCCAGTTCTCGTTCATCCCTGCTCCGAAGCGATAATCCTCAGCTTGACTTTACACCGCCGCAATCTGATTTGAGCGGCTCATCACGGAAAACAATCCAACATGGAGACAGATGCCGATGCGGACGCTGCACGAATACACATGTCTGCTCCAGCTGACGGCGCGCGCCACCGACACTCAAAAAAAAGCCCGACCTTTCGGCCGGGCTGGTGGTCAGTCACCATCGTGCAACCTCAGTTTCCAGGAACCTGAATTCGCACGACATCCTTGAGCACACCTTCGAGGCCACCGAAGACGGTCAGCTTGTCGACCTTCTCGGTAACCTTCTCCAGTGTCTCGAGCTCCTTCAACCGCATGAGCGTCGGGTTTTCATCCATCAGGCGCGCGGTGTTTAGGAGCGCGCGCGTTGCCGCGGTCTCCTCCCGACGCTTGATCAGGTTCGCCTGCGCGACCTTCTCAGCTTCCACCACCCGGTTCAGGATGTCCTTCATCTCACCCGGCAGAATGACGTCCTTCACGCCAACGCTGGCGAGATGGATGCCGTGCTTCTCGATCCTGTTGCGTGCCGAAGCGTGGATCTCGCGATCCAGCTCGCCCTTGGCACCCAGCAATTCATCGAGCGTGCGGCCGCCGATCGCTTCGCGTAGAGCGAACTGCAGTTCCTTGTAGACAAACTCAGCGAAGTTTTGCAGAGCTGCACGCGCCTGCACGACGTCCTGCATCTGCCACAGGGCAGTCAGGTTGACTCGCAGGCTGACCTTGTCGCGCGTCAGAATGTCCTGACCCGACACTTCCATGGCCTGCACTCGCCGGTCCACGATCTCGGTCTTCACCGACCGCTGGAACTTCCAGAACACGTGCAGGCCCGGCTCGAGCACCTTCGTGAACTTGCCGTCCACGATCAACAGTGCGCTCGCCGTATCCGGCACTTCAATCGTGCTGACCGCTTCCGTCGCTTGGGCCGCCAGAGGCTGCTTTGCACGGGCCAGCAGTTTTGCCACCGGCGCCGGCACTTCCACATGCTGCGAAATGTCGATCTTCTCGACCTTCACTGCGATCGGGCCCCTCCAATAGAGTTGCCGCTTGCCCGGCGCCAGAACCCCGGCCAGCTTGCCGTTCTTGTAGACCAAGCCGGCTTCGCTGTCCGTCAGCTCAACGATGTCGAAGTACTTTTCCAGAGTCTCGCGTGCTTCCTTCACCAGGAAATCAACACGTGCGTGCTCAAACTCCGGCACCGTCAGGTCATACACCTGGATCTCGACGCTGCCGAACGGCTTGATGAGCCAGTGCTTACCTGGCTCGAGGACGTTGGCAAAGACTTTGTTCTCCCACACGAGCGCACGTTCGTGCTGGGCGATCCACACTCGCTTGATAGTCATTTTTCTCTCCTTTTATCTCTTGAATAGGCCCGAAGCCATCCCGCGCCTACCGCGCGGTCGTCGCGCTCCTCGTGTCATTCGCCAACGACGTAACTGCTGTCATCGTCCGGGCTCTCCGTCGCCCGAGCGCTTGTTCAACACGTTTTGTCGTCAGTCCGGGGCACGTCGAGCATCGACGCACAGGGCGTGGTACGCGCTGCAGCTCCACAGAGGCTGCCGGGACGCTTCGGATGCGAGGCTTTCGCCTCGCGGTGGGGATGCAACTGGCATCCGCAGGGGGAGTCGAACCCCGGGCCTTACGGCCTTTCCTGGTGACAACTTTTCAGGTTGTTGGCAATAGAGGGAATCGAACCCTCGACCGAGCAGTTATGAGCTGCTTGCTCTATCCTACTGAGCTTCATTGCACTTGCGGTTGAAGATGACGATTCATGCGGTACACACAGCAGCAGTGCTGCAGGGTGCCAGCGTGGTTGGAACCACAACCGTTGACACGAATGCCGGACTTCGACCTCGGTACTGACGAATGCTGTTTGCATTCATCAGAATTCTGGGGACGCTGGGATCGCCGGCCGACCTTTGGACCCTGTCAGCCGCGAGCGGAGGAACTCCTCCGCCCGCTGCCACTTCACGTATCCAGGTGGATACGTGAGCTCTTCGGCACACCCTGGATCAGAAACTCCATCTGGTCGCCGAGGATCTTCCGGTTCCCGAGGATGAACGCCTCGTGCCGGTTCGGAACGTACGGGACATAGTGCAGCTTCATGCCTGCATCCTGCGGTGTACGGTTGGACTTGCGGTGATTGCATGACTTGCACGAAGTCACGAGGTTCATCCACGAGTCAGCACCGCCCTTGGATTTCGGCACTATGTGCTCCATGTCGAGTTTCTCGAACGGGAACCGCTGCACACAGTACGCGCAGATGTAACGGTCCCGTGCCAACAACATCTGCTTCGTGAGCGTCGGCACGCGACCGAACTGCCGGACCATGAAGTTCCGGCCCTTGACCGCGATGATCGAGCTCGCGCGAATGACAGACTGCAATCCTGTCGCTCGCTGCATGCCGCCGCGAAGCACAAACTCGTGTGTACCGATTTCCCACGCGACCATGTTGGTCGCGTAGTAAAGAGCGGCCCCACGCACGTTGATCCACCGGTGCGGAGCGCCGGCTGCGTCTAGCGCGAGAATATGCGGACTCATCGGAACTCCTCCTTTGGTTGAACAACGGCGAGGTGCCGTGTTGTTGATGGGTCGTGCAGGATGGATTCGAACCATCGATTGCCGGCTTATGAGACCGGTGCGTTAGGCCGCTTCGCCACTGCACGGCGGGAGACTGGTGGCCACTGCTGGACTCGAACCAGCAACCTCTCGATTATCGGTCGAGCGCTCTTCCATTGAGCTAAGCGGCCTAATGAATGGCGCGCCCGGAAGGAATCGAACCCTCGTGTGCCCGCTTCGAAGGCGGGTGCCTATCCTCTAGGCTACGGACGCAAAAATGGCTGGCCAGACAGGGCTCGAACCTGTGCCATCTGCCGTTAACAGCGGAGCGCTCTACCACTGAGCTACTGGCCAATGACTGGATGCTGGCGCCACATGCGGGATTCGAACCCGCGGCTTCTCGCGAGACAAGCGAGCACTGCAGGCCCCTGAGTTAATGTGGCACATGAAAACCGGCTGAGGCCCCAGGATTCTCACCCTCACACTCACACTCAACTCATATCGCGTGTTGGACGCGCAGGCGAGCTTCGCACCTGTGGAATAACAGGGGCGCAGTGCGACGCGAGGGTGAGAACCCTCGATCAATTTCATGTTGTTAAACAGCGTCCTGGCCGAACTAGCGGCACAGGGGTGCATGCGCGAACGCACGCAACCGTTCGAGGGCATTACCTCGCGGCCGAGACACTGTGGGGGTGGTTTTTGCCGGGTCTGAGACGAATCTCAGCTGGCTTGGGCTCCCTGCGGTGCTCGTCCGGCTTGCGCCTTTCGAGCAAAGAGCCCTAAAGGCGGTTACCTACGACGTTGGGTACCAGGATCGCGATATTTAAACGCGACCCGATACCCGCTACCCGCAATCGACGGGCAGCCGAGCGCTATGCGATTTGAATCGCTCAGCATTGCTGGTTTGGCTGTTCCGTGGATCGAGCGCATTGCAGTTTCGCTTTAGGTTAAATGCGGCTGTTGGCCGCAATTGACTACACAACGCCGGGAAGCATAGCAACACCGAGTTGCAGCGACAACAGTTTTCGCGCGGCTTTGACTAACGTCGCCGGCGGCGGTCGGTTTTGATGTTGGAAAGTGCGGGGGGCGAAAGGCTCGTTCGAACCTTTTCCTCGACCCACCGCTGTGTAATGGCGCTCTGCGCCAGCAGCCACTCGCGAAACCGTTTCACCGGCGGCTTGATGAGAGCACCCGCGCGAAAAGTGGCGCAGAACGCATGGCTGGTCCACGTACCGGTCGTCAGCGGAAAGGGAAACGAGATCCTGCGATCGTCAACGTAATCTGACAGCAGTGCCAAACCACCAATCATCAACCCGGCTCTCGACAGTACCGCATCCAACGCCGCCGCGACCCGCTGAAAACGCATACCGCGCTCCAAGGCCTTCTTCCTGTATCCGTGTACACCGATCCATTGAGGCCAGCCAATGGCCTGGGGATCGTCCTTGTAAAAGTCCAGGTGCAACAGCGGAAACCCCTCGAGCTTGTCCCGGGCGCCAATCTTTGCGAGCCGGTCTATGCTGTCGCGGGAACTGATGGGTACGAGGAAGTCGCCAAACAGAACGTCTGTGCCACTGTCCGTACGGGGCTCGCCGAAGGCGATCGAGCAATCCACCTGGCCGAGGCGCAAAGGCGCGTCGCCCTCGCCGTTGACACAAAACGAGATGTTGGGATAGCTGGCGCGGTAGCGAGTGAGCCGCGGCATCAACCACAACTCGACGAAGTCGCAGTTGGCTGCAATGTGGATCTCGTTGGTGCGCTGGAAGTCCAACCGTTGCTCGACGATTTTCAACTGCTCGAAGGCGGCCGCCAGCGGCGCAACCGCGTCGGCCAACGCCGGCGTCGGTCGCAGCCCGGAGCGGCCCCGTGTCAGCAGCTCAAATCCCAGGTAGTCCTCCAGTACCTTGATCCGTTGCCCCGCGGCGGCCGGCGTAATACCCAACAGATCGGCCGCACCTTTCACAGAGCCGGTACGCAGCGCCAGGTCCAACGCCTGGAGCGACTTGAGGTGAGACGCGACGGTCATGTCAGCAAGCTAAAGAATTTCTTTAGTAACATCAAGAACTTTTAGGTTGCCGACGTCCGGTCCGCCGCTAGGATCACGTCTCAATGGGCACAGGAGAACAATATGGCAACACTCAAACGGTATCTGATCGAACGGGACATCCCCGGAATCGGCGGCATGTCGCTCATCGAGCTGTGTGGGGCGGCGCGCGCATCGAATCAGGCGCTCGCCAAGGTCGGCAAGATCCAGTGGCAGCACAGTTATGTGGCCGCTGACCGGTCGTTCTGCGTCTACCTCGCCGAGAACGAGGCGGCGATTCGCAAGCACGCGGAGTTGAGCGGCATTCCGGTCACGAAAATCACGGAAATACCGCAAATCATTGATCCGCTGACGGCCAACAACTGAAAGCCTCCTGCGAGGAGACAACACCATGACACCATTGAACGAACAGAAATTTCACGCCCTCATCGGCAAGATGCTCGGCGACCTGGGCGGCGCATTCAGCGTGCCGACGGTCCGGATCGGCTTGCGCCTGGGCCTGTTTGATGCTCTGCACAAAGGCGGCCCGGCAACCGCACAGGAGCTCGCTGCACGAGCGGGAGCACTGTCACCTCGTTACATCCGTGAATGGTTGCTCGCGCAATCAGCTAATGGATTCATCGACTACGACGCGGCGAGCCAGACATTCACGCTGACTCCGGAGCAGGCGATGATTTTTGCCGTCAAGGAAAGTCCGGTCTACCTGGCGGGCGCTTTCGATCTGGTTGCGGCCATGATTGAAGCCGAAACCAAGGTTGAGCAGGCGTTTCGTGACGGATCCGGCGTCCGTTGGGGCGAATCTGCCGGCTGCCTGTTCTGCTCCGTGGGTGCCTTTTTCCGCCCAACCTACATCAACAGTATCGTTCAGGCCTGGATTCCCGCTCTGGACGGTGTGCAGACAAAACTCACCGCAGGCGCGAAGGTCGCTGACATTGGTTGCGGCGTCGGCTTCTCCACCATTCTCATGGCCGAAGCGTTCCCACACAGTCGCTTTGTCGGCTTCGACTTCCATGAACCGTCGATCCAGGAGGCGCGCCAACACGCCCGGGAACACAAAGTTGACGACCGGGTCCGTTTCGAGGCGGTGACAGCTAAAGATATCGGCGAGCGTGACTTTGACCTGGTGACCATGTTCGACTGTTTGCACGACATGGGCGATCCGCGCGGCTGTGCCTCACACATTCGCAGGATCATCAAGAATGATGGCACGTGGATGCTCGTCGAGCCGCTCGCAAACGACAACGTTGCCGAGAACCTGAATCCCGTCGGCCGTCTGTACTACAACGCCTCGACAATGATCTGTGTGCCAACGTCGTTGGACCAGGAAGTGGGAGCCGCGTTGGGTGCACAGGCAGGCCAGGCGAAACTCACGGAGATGGTCAGCGGAGGTGGCTTTTCCAAAGTGCGGCGCGCCACCGAGGGACCGTTCAACATGGTCCTGGAAGCCCGAATCTAACGTCTGAACTGCATCGGTCCCAAAATGCCACCCCCAATCACATCCACGCCTGCCTCGCTCCTGAGCGAGCCCGGCGTGCGGCGCATACTGCGAGGACCTCGCGCAACCACTCTCCGGAATCCGGCTGGATTGACTGTGAGAGAAGTCCAGGTGCTCAAACTGCTGGCGCGAGGTTTTACAACTTCGCAGCTCGCGCGCGAGTTGCACCGTTCGCCGAGAACGGTCGACCACCATATTTCGGCCATTCTCGGCAAGCTGGGAGTCCACTCGCGATCTCAGGCAGTGGCTGCCGCATTCACCCTGGGGATTGCGTCTGTGCATGACGCATCGCCCCTCGTGACTCTAGGAGCTGGTCGAGCTGCGGTGAATATGAATGGGCGGACTCGGGTCACCCAGGAGTTTCTTGCGAACAAAGTCGATATGCTCTCGCAGTATGTACACCTGCTCCGCATGCGAGCCGGGCATCTTGCGTGAGATCACCGACTTTTCGATCGTCTCGAGCCGCTCCAGCAGGTGCGTCCGTTGCTGCTCCGACAGGGTGCCCAGGGTCTGCCGCTCGAGCTCCATCAACTCGCCGTAACGGTGATGAATACGGCTGTCGATCCGCCACCGGTACAACAGAGGCAGGTAACGCAAGCTCGGCACGATTACCACAAACAACGGCACGATCACAATCAACAGCCGGCTGAGAAGGCTCGCCAGCCAGAACGGCAGGTAGCGATAGATAAAGCTCCGGTCGCCCGACTTGTAGTAACGGGCGGCCTCGGAGCTCAGTGGGAATCCATGCACCGACGGGTTGGGGAATTGACCCGCTGACTGCAGCAGCGAAGCACGGCCATGGACCTGGGTCGCGGCTTCAATGAGCAGATCGCACAGCGCCGGATGCAGGTCGGAATGGGCTACCAGCTCCACAGTGGGGGCGAGCAGGCTGATATCGTCAGGCGGCAGATTCTCGCCGAGATCAAACGCACCGGCCGGCAAGGTCAGTTTGCTCAAGTACGCAAAACGCCGTACGTAGCCATCCGCCTGTGGGAAATCAAACAGGCGGACCCCGTCGGCGTGCAGCATCTCGCGAATAGTGGCCGTCGAAGCCGAATCGCCTGTCAGGAAGATGGCATCCACCTGCTTGCGCAACAGCACCGTCCGGGCCGCCTCCCCTTCCTGGCTCGACAGCGTGGTCAGCCCGTTCGGCTCGATCTCATTGGCCTTCAACAGTGCCAATGCCAGATAGCGCGTGCCACTGCCCTCCGGACCGATCGCAATGCGCTGGCCGCTCAGCTCCGAGAGCCTCTGCAGGGGCTTGGGACTGCGATAAAAGATGAGCAACGGCTGATAAAACATCCCACCCAGCGACTCGAGATCATCCGTATCGGTGTTGGACGCAACCCCCGACTGCACGAGCGCAATATCCACATGCGATTTCGGATCCGCCATGCGGTTGAGATTGTCGAGCGACCCCACTGAGTTGACGACCTTCAACTGGATGCCGTTGCGCGCAAGTATCCTGCTGTAGCGCTGGGCGATGGCCTCGAAGCTGCTGCCTTTCGGTCCGCTGCTGATGGTGAGGGTGTGCGGCGGTGCCGATCGGACGAAATGCACTCCCGCCCAGATGAGCGCCAGACACACCAGGACCGGTGGTATGAGGCTGAAAAGCTTGCTTTTGAATCCCATGATGAGCCGCGCGCCGGTAGTTGCCCGCGCACATCATGCCCGACAACTGCGGATCAGTCCCAGCTCATCCGCATCAGTCACAACCCCCGTGCCGTTGGCGACAGAGCACAGCTACGGGCGCAGGAAATCCACGGTCACTTCCGGAATCTGCTGCTCGAGCCAGTCGCCCATGGCTCGCTCCTGTTGCAGATGCTCATCACACATGCGCGCCACCTCCGGCTCTTCCAGCGCCAGTGCCGCCGCACCCAACGACACGTAGGTCGCGATCTCAAAATGCCGGGACGCATACGCCGCGAGACAGTCTTTAACCACCTCATCCGGTACCACCGTGAGCGCATACGCTTGCGTGATACCAATGAAACGGTTGGCCAGATCCTTGAAGGTCGAGGTGTCCGAGCCCAGTTGCTTCAGGCAGCGCTCAATGTGCTGCACCTGGCTGACCGACTCGCGCCAATGCTCCCGAAAGCGCTGTGCGAGTTGGGGAAAGCGCACGAGACGGTCCGCGAGCCGATCCAGTGTATCGACACTGGCGCGCTCCATTGCGTGCGCGTCGCGTAACCAGGCTATGAGCGTCTGTTTGCTCTTCGTCATGGCATCACCCTCGAGTTACTGGCGCGGATTTTCGCCCGGTGTTGTTTCCTCAGGTGTTATATAAACCGCTTGGGCCGAAACGCTGTCCGGGCTGAACATGTCACGATACAGCCGCCACGTGCCGTTGATCTTCTTCCAGATGCGGATATATTTTCCCGCTTCCACGTCCTGGCCCACTCGAACGTTTCTGATGTTGTAGACACCTTGCTCGATGGCAATGTCACCCCGGACTACGGTCCACTGCGCGTCATTGCCAAAGCTGATGTACTTGTCGATGTTGGCCTGGAAAAACGCGGCGATCGCCGGCCGGCCTGCGATGACCGGACTGCGCGGCGGAAGTATCTGTGCATCGTCCGCATAGTGAGCCGCGGTACGAAGCGCGTCGCCTTGGTTGAAATCGCGTGCGACGGCAGTGATTACCGTCTGAGGAAGCTGACCTTCCTCTTGAGCGCAGCCGTAGAGGGCTGCGCAGGCCATCAGCATGAACGTGGTCACCACAATGAAGAGTCTCATCTGCGTGGTCTCCCGCTGCTGTGGAGTACGTTTGTGAGTTTACGCTACCTCCGTGCGAGCACCTAAACCGTCGTTGTGCGATACGCCAAGGCTAAGCTGCCGCAGGTGTATTCCCGTTCAGCACCTGTGACAACCGCGCACGCTCAATGTTGCCGCCGCTCAGAATGAGTCCAACATTGCAATTCGCCCTCTGCGCTCGCTCCTTCAACGAGGCGGCCAGGGGAGCGGCCGCGGCGCCTTCGGCGATCTGGTGCGTATCATCGAAGTAAATTCGCATTGCCTCGGCAATCTCGTCTTCGCTGGCAACCCCAGCCACCAGATCACGGTGAAACGACGGAACCAGGTGCAAGCCCTCCTCGGCCGCGACCTTCGAAGCAACCCGCCGTGCCTCTTCGAAGTCCTTTCCAACTTCCACCACGGTCGCCCCCCAAGCCTGCATGGCCCGAATTCTGGTCGGACGGCGGGGGCAAATTGTCCCACTCATCCAAGAAGTCCTGTGGTCGTAGGAATTCCTGGACGGCAAGGCGGTATTTTTCAACAAATCCTGCGATCGTAGGAATTAACCTCTATGCGGGACGCTTTATGCTAAAATTCCTGCAGGCGTAGGAACTTTAGCATGCAAGCAGTCATCCATTCGGTCAGCGAACTGGGCCTGGTCATCCGCGCGGTACGGCGCGCCAGCAAAGTCCGCCTCGATGATCTAGCCGCTACCGCCGGGGTCAGCAAGCAATTTGCTTCGGATGTTGAGTATGGTAAGTCCACGGTGCAGCTGGGCCTCGTACTCAAACTACTCTGCGAGCTGGGACTGCCCCTGAGCCTGGATATTCCCAGGGACGCCGAGGCCGAGCTGGCGGCGCAACGAATCAAGGGAGCCCGCCCGCACAAAAGGCGCAAAACCAAGGTTACCGGCTGACCGACATGCGCGCACTCGAGGCCTATCTCAACGACAGGCGGATCGGAATTCTCAGCGAAGGCAATGATCTGTGGCGCTTCGAATACGACGCCGCCTGGGCCAATGCCGCCGATAGCTTTGATTTGTCGCCGACCCTTCGACGCGCGCAGCTCGTTCATAGTGACGGGGGCAGCGAGCGGCCAGTGCAGTGGTATTTCGATAACTTGCTACCCGAGGAAAGCCTGCGCGAAGTAGTCAGCAAAGAAGCCAACATCAAGGGCGATGATGCTTTCGCATTACTGGAATACCTCGGCGCGGAATCCGCTGGCTCTCTCGTGCTCGTACCACCTGGCAAATCTCTTCACGAACGCCGCGCTTTGCAAGCCCTCTGCGACGAGGAATTGTGTCAACGGATTGAGAAACTGCCCCGTGTCTCCCTGACTAGCGGTGCTCCCAAGCGAATGTCCGCGGCCGGCGCCCAAAACAAGCTGCTCGTCGTTTACCGCGACGGCCAGCTCTATGAACCCGTGGGTAGCGAGCCCTCGACTCACATCCTGAAACCCAACCATGTCGGCGATGACTACCCGGCTTCCGTCATCAACGAGTATCTCGTTATGAAGCTCGCTTTCGAGGTCGGGTTGCGCGTGCCGTCAGTTTTCCGACGCTATACCCCCGAGCCAATCTACATCGTTGAGCGCTTCGACCGTTATGTTGATGAAGCGGGCCTCACACAGCGGCTCCATGTCATCGACGCGTGTCAGTTACTCAACAAATCGCGTCTCTTCAAATACAAGAACGCCACGCTGCAGACACTTGCCGACATCGTGACTCATTGCCGCAATCGGGCCAGTGCGCGTCAACGGCTCTATTTGTGGCTGGTATTCAACCTGCTGCTGGGCAATCACGACAATCATTTGAAAAATCTCTCGTTCATGGTCAGCGACGATGGCATCGAGCTATCGCCGGCATACGACCTGTTGAGCACGGCGGCCTACCACACGCGCGTATTTGCGGGTGAACGTGAGAACTGGCCCGCAGTGGAATTGGCCATTCCGTTGCCCGACGCACCGACATTCGGCGCCGTAACGAGGCAGTCGGTGTTGTCCGCTGGGGAAGCGCTCGGGCTGACGAAACGCATCAGTGCGCGCGAACTGGACTGGATGGTAAACGCTCTGCCGGGCGCGTTGGATAAACTGGTCGCATCCATCGCAACCGAGAACGCAGACCGACCTGAAACAGTGAGGCGCTTTTTGGGCGGCGAGGATCGGCTCATGAGAACCATCCAACGTGTGGTGCTGCCGGAAATGCTCAAACGGGTTGGATCCGGCTGAATGGGCCGAATTGCTCATTGGCGGTCCGCGGTTGTCGCACCTCAGCGCGGCCGGCCGCGGTCTGGATGAGAAATGGGCGCGTAGCCCGAAAGAGCGACAGCAATTAAACCTGTGTTCGGTAATATGAACAACGCGAGCCGCGCGCCGTTCAAATCCGAGCGGACACCCAGCGGAGCGGTGAGGACGAGCCAATGAGAAGGATGATGTGTGCGCTTGCGGCATGGGCCACAATCGAGTGTCTCCAGCCGCGTGCCGCGCACGCCGCGGGTGGTGAATATGCCGAGTTGGTTCGCAAGGTATCACCTAGTGTTGTAACGGTTCTCGTCATGGAGAAGCGTCAAGGCGCGGGCCAACGCGCCGTCGAGCGCGCGGCAGCGAATTCTGACAGGACGGGGCTCAACACCATACTGCGCCGATTGCTCTCGGGAAACGAAGGTGACCCGGGTCAACACGATGGCGAGGGCGCTTTGGGCTCGGGGTTCATCATCCGCGCCGACGGCTTGATTGTGACCAACCGTCACGTCATCGTCGATGCCCGTTCGGTGCAGGTAAAACTTCCCGACGGCAAGCAGGTCACCGCGCGGGTGGTGGGTGCCGATGCGGCCACCGACATTGCGCTGATCAAAGTAGAGGTCGGTACCCTGCCGGCGCTCGAGCTGGGATCTTCGGCGGATCTAGTAGTCGGTAATGCCGTCGTTGCCATCGGCAATCCATTCGGTTTGGGACAGACGGTCACCGCAGGCATTCTCTCCGCCCGTGGCCGTACACTCGATATCGATCCTTACATTGATTTTCTGCAAACCGACGCCTCGATCAATTTTGGCAACTCCGGCGGCCCGTTGTTGTCTTCAGACGGAGTTGTCGTCGGCGTCACTTCGGCAATCTTCTCGCCGAGCGGGGGCTCCGTAGGGCTCGGTTTCGCCATACCGGCGGAAACAGTCGCGGCCGTTGTTGAAGAGCTCCAGGCTCACGGACGGGTTGATCGGGGCTACCTCGGCATCTCCGCTCAAACAATGACGCCCGCCATTGGGCGGGCGCTCGGAGTCAATCCACCGACCGGTGCGCTCGTAACCGTTGTGGATCCCAAGGGGCCTTCAGCAGGCACGCTCCAGGTTGGTGACGTTTTACTCAGTCTCGGCTCTGCACCCGTGACATACGAACACCTGGGAAGAATCGCCGGGAGGCTGAAGCCCGGGAGCACCCAGACCGGAGTTGTCCGCCGCGACGGGACTCAACTGTCGATTCCGTTGAAGATCGGGCAACTTCCGGAGCCGCCTGCAGATCCTGCGCTGGGCGACCCGGATGTCTGGGTACCGAGTTTGGAGCTCGGCGTTGCCAAGAGCACCCTGGCGATTCGAGAAGCGATCAAAGCGCCTGATGAGACTGGTGGCCTGATCGTTACGCAGCTGCGTCGTGAGGGCGCGGGCGCGTTGGCCGGGTTGAAAGTGGGCGACCTCGTTACCCATGCGGGGACGAAGCACTTGGAAAAAACCGCTGACCTCGCATCAGTCAGTAAACCGTCGGTGAAAACCCCGCTGCTGTTACGGGTCGTTCGCGACGGAACGCCCAGTTTCATTGCCGTAACGGGCGGCGAGGGAGACATCACCCCGCTGCCCAATCACTAGCGAAGGGCGCCAAACCAACGCTCGAGAAGTCGGCGCTGCGGGTAATGATTCGAGCACCGCTGCCGCCCGCAAGCGCAATGCCCCCAATGGCTCTACACAGCTTTATTAAGATTCCTTAATATTGGCTTTGGTTACGCCGTCTGAGGGACTATTGAAATGAAATCGACTTTGATCACGATGGGGGTCTTGTGCTTCGCTCTGACCGGTTGCTACACGTACGACCCCTATACCGGTGAGAAAAAGATCAGCGATACGACCAAGGGCGCAGGCATTGGCGCTGCGACCGGCATCGTCGTGGGTCTGCTGACGGGAGGCGACGCGGCAGCGCATCGCAAGAACGCCCTGATCGCAGCCGGCGTCGGCGCCTTGGCCGGCGGCGCGATCGGCAACTACATGGATCGGCAGCAGGCGCAGCTGCGTCACGACCTCGCTGGAACGGGCGTCAGCGTGACCCGCATGGGCGACAACATTACGCTCAACATGCCGGGCAACATCACCTTCAAGAGTGACAGCTCCGAGTTGGACCCCTCCTTCTACAAGGTCCTGAATTCGGTCAACATCGTTGTGAAGAAGTACAACAAGACCGTCGTCGAAGTCGCAGGACATACCGACAGCACGGGCGCTGCTGAGCACAACCAACAGCTGTCCGAACGACGCGCCAATTCGGTGGCGCAGTACCTCGAGAGCCAGGGGCTGGCCAGCAACCGTGTCGTAACGGTGGGTGCCGGAGAAACGCGCCCCGTCGCCGACAACGCTACCGCTGAAGGTCGCCAGGCCAACCGCCGGGTGGAGCTGACTCTGACGCCGCTGACCGCTCAATCATAAAATCGCGGCCATAAAACCTCGGCGCACTGCGCTCGAGAGCGGTCACAGGGGCCCGGTAGACAATACCGGGCCCGCGCCCTAGAGTAGCGGCGCGTAAGAATAAAAAGCTTGCAAGGAATCGCCATGTCGATCGGCAAACGTCTCACGGCCGAATTCATCGGCACGCTCTGGCTCGTTCTCGGCGGTTGCGGCAGTGCGGTGCTGGCGGCCGCCTTTCCAGCCTTGGGTATCGGCTTTGTCGGCGTCTCGTTCGCCTTCGGACTGACGGTGCTCACCATGGCATACGCCATTGGTCACGTGTCCGGATGTCACCTCAACCCCGCAGTTTCACTCGGTCTTTGTGCTGGTGGACGGTTTCCAGCCAAGGACCTCGTTCCGTACATCATCGCCCAGGTGTTGGGCGCGATTGCGGGCGCCGGCATCCTCTACGTCATTGCCAGCGGCCATTCTGGATTCGATCTGGCAGGTGGGTTCGCTTCCAACGGCTACGGCGAGCATTCTCCGGGCGGCTACACGCTGATGGCCGGCCTGGTCTGCGAATTTGTCATGACCTTCGGCTTCCTGTTTGTCATCATGGGCTCCACTCATGGCAGCGCGCCAAAAGGCTTCGCTCCGCTGGCCATCGGTTTGTGCCTGACGCTGATACACCTCATCAGCATTCCCGTAACCAACACGTCCGTGAATCCTGCGCGCAGCACGGGACCGGCCGTGTTTGTCGGCGGCTGGGCGCTGTCGCAACTGTGGCTGTTCTGGATTGCGCCGCTGGCGGGTGCAGTGGTCGCCGGCGTCGTCTATCGCTGGGTGGGCGGAGATGATCCGAAGCCGATCGCGGTGACCGGGAAAAACCCGACGGCCTGACGGTCGGGGTCAGTCAGCCCGCCCTGACCAGCGGGTACCAAACAGTTATTTGCCGTAGTCGAGCTTCGGATACCAGTCAGTCCCGCGTCCTTCCGGCACGTTATCGAGAATCGTCCACAACGGCATGAGGTCTGGCGCACCGCGCGGATCCTGTCCGGGATCGGCCTGCTCGAATCCCATTTCGCCGCTCCAGAAATGGCGGATCTTCCCGTCGCGACGGGTGAAGACATTGAAGCCCGGAATGTCGGAGCCGTCCGGCGCGATGGCAAAGTAATCGCGACTGAATTCACCGCTCGGGTCGGAATAGAGCGGCAGATCCCGCCACCCGCGTTCCTGTTTGAACGCAACCAACTTCTCCAGAGGCGAGCGCGCAATCACAGCAAGACCGACGCGTTGTTGGATGTCGCGTGCCTCGCCATTCCAGGCGCCCAGAAGCGAAGTGCACATAGGACAGGGTCGCTCGCGTTGCGGCCCAAACATGTAGCTATACGTCACCAGCGTTTGCTTGCCGCCAAACAGATCGGCGAGGCTGGCGGGTCCGCCTTCGCCCACGAACTGATAATTCCTGAGCACCTCACCGCCCGGCGGCAGCGCCCGCCGCTGTTCGGCCACACGCTCAATGTGGCGCCGGAGCTCGATCTCTTCCGCCAGCAAAGCCTGCCGAGCCTTGCGGTATTCCGTCGACTCGTTCGGAAAACGCGTCTGGTTTTTTTGCGCCAATTCCACCGCGCAGATCAGGGTCGTGCTGCCTGCCATCAGTTATCTCCTTGATTTGAATGAAAAGCCCCTCGAGGGTTATCCCAAGGACGTGCCACGCGCCCCGAATCCGACACACCGCATCCTTTTCGCCCCGTGAGCCGTCTTAGTGGCACCTTCAGCTGCTGAGTACCCACCATGATCCTGCACACAGTTCCCGGTTCCCCCAACGGTCGCAAGGTCCAAGCGGTCATTTCTCACCTGGGCCTCGCGGTGGAAATCCGCAACCACGACCTCTTCAAGGGCGAGTTGCGGCTACCCGGCTATCTTGCGCTCAACGCCAATGCGAAAGCCCCCACCCTGGTAGACGGCGACTTCACGCTGTGGGAAACCACTGCAATCATGCAATACCTGTGTGAAAGAGCGGGCGACACCCTTTTGTTCCCCCGCAACCCCCGCATCCGTGCCGACATTACCCGCTGGCAGTGTTGGGAAGGTTTGTACTTCAATGCCGCGCTGGGAACACTCGCGTTCGAAACTGTGGCCAAAGCAAAGCGCAATGTGGGGCCGCCTGATGCCGTGCTGATCGAGCAGGCGCGAGCCTCATTGTCGCGCTATGCGCCCGTGCTCAACGAGCACCTGGCTGGACGTGAGTACCTGGTCGACGAACGGCTGACGCTGGCGGACTATTCGCTGTCATGCACTCCTCCAACATCGTCAATTTCGTTGAGCTGACGACGGAAGGCGATCGCATCGCCCGGATACGCGACTTCCACCACGTACCCTACCTCACAACCGAGGTTCAACCGAAAATCGCTACCACCCGCAGCCAGGACCAATAAGCCGCCACCGACCCGATCCCATAAAGCGCCGGAGTCCGCAGCCGCTCCACCCAAGCCCACCGGCGCAACCCCAGCCACACCAACCACGCAACCGCCACCGTCGCAATCTGCCCCATCTCCACGCCAACATTGAACGTCAGCAGCGCAGTCGGCAGGTAATTCTGAGGCAGCCCGATCTCCTGCAATGCGCCTGCAAAACCCAGCCCGTGCACCAACCCGAACAGAAACGCCAGCAGTGCCGGGTAACGACGCGCGAGCGTCATCCGTTTGTGTAAGGCCTCCCCTGCCACGAGAACGATGGATAGCGCGATGGTTGCTTCCACCGGCGGCGATCGAAGCGTCAACAGACCCAGCGCGGCGCTCGCCAGCGTCAGGCTGTGAGCCACCGTAAATGCCGTGATGGTCCACAACAGCTTGCGTTGGAAGCCCACCAGGAACAGCAACCCAAACACAAACAGCAGGTGATCGAAGCCGGTCAGAATGTGCTCAATGCCCAGCACCGTGTACGCGGAGGCGATTTCACCCATGCTGCGGTGATCTTCCGCCGACCCGTACAATTGAGCTCTGGGTTGACCGGGGGTCAACGTATACACATGCGACTGGCCGTCGAGCCAGTAAACCTTTACGAGAGCAGCTGAGTAGCGCTTCCCAACACCATCGACGCAGAGGGTTCCGCGAAGTCCGCGGGAACCGCAGCGCACGACGTTTGACTCCGCCACGCACCCTTCAGGCCACCGCGGCGTGAGGTCGTCGGTGGAAGGATGCTTCTCGTTGGAAGCGGACCACATGTACAGGAACTCGCCGGGCGACGTCTCACGCAACTCCATCTCGGCCATAGTCATCTCGTGAGACCCGGCCAACGGTGATAACCCGACCAGCAGGACAAGCGCAGCCAGCCGGCAGATAAACCTCATTTCCTGAGAGTCTCGTACTTCACTTTGTACTTCTTCGCCAGCGCCCGCACGGCTGCCGTACGCTGTTCTGCGGCCGTCGCATCAGCCCAGTCCTGGCGGACAATTGACCGCAAAGCTTCAAAGTCAGCGGGCCGCGGCGGCGTAATGGAAACAACACGAATCGCACGCCAGCCATCGCGTGAGTGAATGGCGCGCCACACGCCTGACGGCGCTTCTTCGAGTGCCTTCGGGAAATCAGGACCGTAGCTTTGAGTGAGATTGGAGAGAGGCCGACCCTTGAAGACCCGTAGTCCAGCCCGGGCATCGCCGGGCGCACCCGTGTTCAGGACATCAACGAAAGCGGCGACCGCCGACTCCGATGAATCCCCTGACAACACAGCTTCTTCAAAGCCGTAACGTGCGGGCTCGTCGTATTTGGACCGATGACTCTCAAACCAGGCACGCAGGTGTTGGTCATCAATAGCCGGCAGTTTGACGTTGGCGTCGACGACACTCAACGCCTTGAAGATCACACGCTCGCGGATCGCGTCGTCACCCCGATCGACCTGGAGAGCCAGTCCCTCCCGGTACAGCACCTCATTGTCCAGCCATACCCGATGCAACGCATTGAGCTCTGCACTGTCAGGGTCCCTGCCGCGTTCGGCCCGGAAGAGTTTCCGGGCCTCGTTGTCGACATCGGCGGTGACGATGATAGTGCGTGGATCATCCACGCGGCTGGCCGCGAGATGATCCACGCCGAACAACACGAAGCCGAGGGCGACGAAATGCACCAACGGTTCGCGCACCCACCCTGGAAGCGATCCAGGGTGGTGATGCGAGACCGCGGCTCTACTTGACGCCTGCGACAAGCGTTCCACCCGCGACTTCTACATAGATCGGGTTGCTGTAGAACCACAGATCCGACCAGGCCGCGACATCAAACGAAACAGCCTTCTGACCCACGATCGGGCTCGTGTACGGAGCCCCTGCCGTGCTCGTCGCCACGGCGAGGTGATCCGGACATCCATCAAACTGACTGCTGGCGCTGTGAGGCGTCGTGCACGGGATGCTCAGCAGCTTGGTGTCGTTCGCGTTGGTATAGAGATCCGCCAGGGGATTGCCGTTCGCATCTGTCTCAAACGGTACCGAAGCAGGCATGTTGGTACCCCGCAGACGCACGTACTGCGAAGCCTGCACCTGCGCCGCAGGAATGCGGTAGGTCATCTTCAGGTACGTAGTGCTATCCGACGCTGTCACTGCAGTCCAAGGTGTCCCGCCGCTGCCGTTGAAAGTCTTGATAACAGCAGCGGAGGTGTTCTTGGCCGCGACCGGAACTGATGACAGATCCGCCGTCGTACCGTCGGCGTGCAGCCACGCCTGGTTGCGAGGCCATTCACCCGAGTAGTCCGGCGCACCCGGAGTCTTGTAGCCGCTGACCAGGCCACGAATCATGTCGATGTGGTCGAGCACGGGCGCATTGATCGGCTGATGGGTTCCGATCTGTAACAGTGACGGGTTCAGGAAGGTGTAGGGCGAGAAGTTGGTTCCCGCCGGATCGCGGACCACAATCGAGACGACGAGCTCGGCACCCGGGCGTACCTGGAGCTTTTGACCCATGGTTGCGCAACCGGCGACATCGATGTCGGTGTCGTTGGTGGCTGCGTTCAACGCCAGTGTTTCGACGGCGGCGTTCGATTTGGCTCCGGGGCCTGGATACGAAGCGCACGCGATGAACGAGAGCCGATCAATCAGCTGTCCGCTGGCGGCAAAGGCGTTACCCGTGCGCAGGCCATCCACAACCATCTGCGGTCGAATCTTGTCGGATCCGTTGCGAACCAGGACATAGGTGCGCTGGTATTCACCCGGATAGAAGTCCTGGCTCGTGCGCCGGTCATCAGGACCGAAGCTGCCGCGGTTGTGCCAGTCGGAGCTGGCGAAGAACCAGAAGTTGCGCCCTTCGCCCAGCAGAGCATCCCAAACACCGCCGATCTGCGCGCCGTAGACGCCCGTTCCGCCGTAGGTCGTGCCGCCCACGCTGTCGACTTTTACGCCGTTGATGGTGTTGCGGTTCACCTGATATTCGCCGCGGTTCGACGAGGCGCCGTGTCCCGGTTGCGTCTCCATTCCGAACGCCGTGTTCGGCGCGGAATTGTTGAAGTCGCGCAGACTCTCAACGTTGTAGCCGTTGTCACCGTCAGGGTTGAACGGACCCGCACGCTCCAGGTGAGCCGGCGCGTAGTAGCTCTCACCGGCGGCGTTCTGCGCCATCCACTTCAGCGACTCGAGGGTCTTGTGGTGGCCGGCCGTGCCGTGGCCCGTGCCCGCAGGCTGAACGAGCTTCTGCGCGGTGGCATTCCAGATGGGATCGGTCGAGTTCGTGCTCCCGGCGACCGAGCAGTCCCAATTGTTGGCGGCGCCACGACTCGTGTCCGTATCGGCGCGGTCAAAGCAATATTCCCACTTGGCGAGCGGGGTGCCGCTGCCCACGGGCGTGTAGCCAGGGCCTGTGGGCAGGGGTGTCGTATCCAGCGCAGCCGGGATCTGGCTCGTGATGACCGACATGGAAGAGTGCTCGTGACCGGGAATGACCGACTCGATTCCGATAAACAGCGGCAGGTTCCTGTAATGATTGAAGTACTCAACGAGCGGGTACTGGAATTCCTGAATCGACTGCCAGCGCCACATGTTGCGGGCACCCGAGGCATCGTTGGACAGATCACCCTTGATAGTCACTCCGGACTGCTCCCACGAGGTCGTGGGTCCCTTGCCGGTCACGAAGGGATAAGCGGGTGAGTCGAGAGTCGCGTCTTCCACCAGCGTGCAATTGCGGAAGCCGTTGCCACCGTGGCCGGCTTGCACAAACCAATCAAGGCCCCAGGGCGTATCGACCTTGTCAGTCGCCTTCTTGATCAGCTTCTCCATCGAAATGGAGCCGTCCGAACACGTTGTGTGATTGTGGAAATCGCCCGCCACATACTTGCCGGGCGTCTTGCCTGCAGCAGCGACAACCGAGGGCGCCGCAACCAGGGCGCCCGTGCTGATGGCCACGGCCACCGCTAGGGCTATCGGACTCTTGAAATCGACATTCATCGGACAGTGCTCCTGCGGAATTTTGAGTGAGGGCGTGAGGCTTTCCTCAGCGCGGCTCAAGAAAGCTTCACTTGTCTCGATGAAGGTTATTTGAAAGTTTCGTGATAACCGCTCAAGGTGCGCCGTCGCGGAGCTCGAGGAGGGCCGCCGCCGCCTCGGGCCGCGCTGGCTGTGTCAGCCGCAGCTCAGTGAGAAGCGAGCGTGCTTCAGAAACATGGGTGCGTGCCAAAACACCCGCCATCAGCACCAGCGGGTCATATGCCGGCCGGAAATCCGGGCTCATTCGCAACACGGATAACAACGGCCCGCGCACTTGGGCCAACATCTGGCGCACATCGCCGGAAGGCCGCACATCCCGACCGGACGCGATGAACTGATTTCGCGCCGACCAATACGCACTCAGGCGATGCAACCAGATGTCATCCGTTGCCGGTAAAACGAGCTCCGCAGGCCGGATTGACAGCTCATCCAGAAGCGCCGCGAGCCGCTCGCGCGGAAGTGAATCAGGCGCGTACGTCACGCGCGGCGCGCGATACGCAACGATCGGTCGATCATCCGTATTGAGAGCCGCGTTCCCCGCAAACCGCCGTAGGGAATCAGGCCCGGCAGCGAAGCTGCCCAACAGTGCAAACTCGTCTTCGATCCCGATATTGAGGAGCTCCGGCGGCAGCGGCCCGCGCGCCAGCCGCGCTGACAGTTGACTGACATTAAAATGACGATTGTCAGCGCGCCCCACGAGCCCCAGCACAGGGGTCTCCAGGCTGTTGCTGGCCAGCATGACCCAGCCACCGGGATACACCGTCAGAAAGGACCGCACGATGCTGCGCAAAGTGTCGATATCGAGTTGATGCAGCGGCAACCATTGGCAGAAGACACCGCCACTGGCGAGGCGGTCCCGGACAGCCTCGAAATGTTCCACTGTGTAGAGCGAGCCGGATCCACTGCGCGCCGGATGAAAATTGTCCGAGACAATCACGTCATACTGTTGATCGCTCGTGCGTACATAGCGGCGAGCGTCCGCTGCCACGATGTGCAGTCGATCGTCACCATTCGTAAAATACCGCGATGCCGTGATGACCTCGGGCAACAGCTCAACTGCATCAACGGCTATCGTCGGGTCTCGTGCCGCCGACGTTGCAGTGACACCCGTGCCCAGCCCCAGGAACAGGACGCGCCGCGGCTCTGGATGCAGCAGCAAGGGAAGCCACGCTTGACGCGCATCCACCCGCAACGTTGAACTGCTCCCCTCCTGCTGCCGATTATTGATCCTCAGCCGATCGACACCATCCGCGTCTTCGACCACGCTCACGGCCGCCATGACGCCTTCCTGATAGCTCACAACATGGCCACCCTCGGGAACATCGATGAAAGCCAGAGGCGCGGCCCAAAGAGCCAGAACTGCCGTCACACCCGCCGGAATCAGTACAACAGGCCTGAGCAACGCTCGCGGCGGCAACAGCGCCCAGTATCCAGCAGCGACAACCAACAAAGTCAGCTTCGGACCGAGCATCGGCAACGCCAGGACACCAAACACGACCGGAGCCGCCGCCGCTCCCACTGTGTTGGCGCCGACAGCACGCCCGAAACTGACTCCCGCCGCGCTCGCCTGCGCGCTCAGATGGCTGAATAGAGCGCCCATCACAACAGTAGGCAGCGCGAATGCGATCAGCGCCATCGCGGCCTCAGCGCTCAAAGCAGCCGCCATGCTCGGGCCCAGCCACTCGATAACCTCTGTCTTCACATACTCCGCAGCCCACAGCGTCGCCGCGCCGGCAAGACAGGCGATCGACAGGGCTGACAGCAACCAGTCGCCACGCTTGTTGGCATCCGACCTGGAGAGCCAGCGTTCAAAGCTGGCGGCTCCGATCACACTTCCCACGAGGTAAACCGCGAGTAGCAGAGCGAACGTGTAAACCGTGTCCTCCGCCACTTGGCTCAGGACTCTCACCACCGCGACTTCATAGCCGATTCCCAACAACCCTGTCAGGGCAAGGCGTGTGAGGACGCTCGTGAACCCATGCATGCGTACCGGTGTTCGCGGGGCCTCCAATTTGGCTGCAAACAGCGAGAACGACGCCACGCTACACAGAACGTTGAGCACTACACACACGGTCGTGGTTCGAATCAGCCCCAGCGCAGGAATCAACCAGAAGGTAATCGCCAGGACGCCAATCGCCGCGCCGAACGTATTGCTCGCGTACAAGGGAGCGATGGACCGCATGCCGCTGTCCGTGCGGGCCGTGAGCCGTTCCATGGCGGGAAGAGTTGCACCCATTGCCGCGGTGGCGGGCAGAAGGAGGGCGAAAGTCCCACAGAACGTCAACGTCCACTGCCACAGCGGGCTCGGTGCGGCGCCAATGATTCGGAGCAGCGACACGCTCCACGGCGACATCGCAAACGCCAGGAGCAGACTCCAACAGGCAATGGCGGCTTCACAACCGGCATACCATTGTACTGGACGCGTCGTTCTCTCGATGCGAGGGCCGAGCACCCAGGCGCCAACGGCCATTCCTCCAAAGAATGCCGTGATCACCGCCAGCAGGGCGGTCGACTCGTGGCCCAACCAGAGGGCGGATTGCTGGGTCCAGACGATCTGGTACCCCAGACCTGCGAAGCCCGAAGCGAGCATCAGCCCCAGCGAGGCTCGCCACCGCCACCCACCCGCGCTCAGCCGCTGAACTTGGTGCTGTAACCCCATGAGTCCAACCGTGAAGGTATCGCGTTGAAGGCCAGTGTGATGCGTCGCTCACCCTGGTTCGGAGGCACTGCGTGCATCAGGTAGCTCGGGAACAGCACGACGTCACCCGGATCCGGAGCGGGGCTGATCCATTTGTCGGCGCTGAACTCGCTCGGGGTCATTCCGGCGTGATCATTCCTGAACAGGAAGTCAGTGCCGCCCGGTGACTTCATGAAGACCGTCTGCGCACTCGAATGAGTGGGGGTCAGGTACACCACGCCGGAGATGAAGCTGTTGGCATGGTTGTGCATGGCCTGGTGGCCGCCCGTATCCAACACATTGACCCACATTTCCTTGAGCGACCATCCCAGTCGCTCACCGAACAGGTGGGTCCCGAAGTCGACCAGCTTGGGAGTGAGCAGGGCCGCTGTCTGAATGAACAGGGATGAGTCGCCCGGCCGCAGCATGCGGGTGTGCGTCAGCCGCGCCGATGAGTTGTTGTCGCGCGTCGCCTGCGAGCTGAAATGTTCAATCAAATCCGCTACCAACGCGCGGCTGAGAACACCGCGAGCGCACAGGAACGGAATGGGAAACAGGGGAATGAGCTCATCCATAGTTCATTCTCGCCGGCACCCGATAACTTCACAATGCTCAATGTTTTCACTGAACTGTAACAAGTTGGAAATATGGGTCGGGCTAGCATCACTCGAACAGATGCATCTTCAGGCATCTTGACAAAGAATCCGGGAGCAGTTTGATATGAAAGTGTTGTCCACCCTGGCCGTCGTGGCCGGCCTCAGTACAGCGGTTCCGGCTTTTGCCGCGCCCGTGACGCTCGATTTCGAAGACCAGACGAGCTTCAACTCCATCAATGTCGCCAGTAATCCCTACGGCCTCGCCGCCAACGGGGCTTTGCTGGCACTGGCAAACGACGGTCTCGGGACCGGCGTGGATGGTGAGTATTTCAGCAACGATCCCGCCGCGGGCTCGGTGGTGATGTTCGCGACGCAGCCGTTGCCAGGTGAGCGGGCCGAGATCAGCTCGACTGCCGCGTTCACTCAGTCAGTGAGCTTTTATTATTCTTCGAACGCAGCCGGCAGTGTGTCCATTCTCGATGGCACCGGCGGAATTCTCCAGACATTCCAGTTTGCCGCGAACAGCACGTCCCTGGATCATCCGTTCAACACGTGGAGCCTGGCGACGGTTGCCTTCAACGGCCTGGCCCATTCCGTTGATTTCAGCGGCTCGGTTGTCGACGGCTTCAGTGTCGCCGCCTTCGACAACCTGACCATCAACCCGGTGCCGCTGCCTGCCGGACTGTTGTTGCTGCCTTCGGGTCTCGCCGCCCTGGGCTTGATCCGCCGTCGCAAGGCGGTTGCAGCCTGAAGTTGCCTGCGGGGGCAGACGCCTAGTTTGCCCCCGCCGTTCCCACTTCATACAGCTTGCGGACGGCTGCATAGTGGGTGTCGTGCAACGGTCGATCAAACAGTGACCACTCTCTGGCCGCCTCCATGGCGGCCACGGTTGAAGTCATCCTCTGCCGATAGTCATTGAGCCCGGCGGTGGCTTCGTCGAAGCGCCCCTCCTGAACCGCGAGTGAAATTTCGCGTAGCGACAGAACCAGCCCCTTCAAAGCGGCTCGTGCCTTGGCTCGCTGTTCGAGACCACCGCTGACGGTGGTGTCCTTGGGCTCCGGAAACTTCTCCGTGAGCTCACGCAGTTCCCGGTCCAATGTATCCACCACGAGAGTGGCCGCCGCAGCATCGTGTTGAGGAAGTGCAGTATCCAGCGCGGTAGCGAAGTCGGTGCATTCTTTGACACGCGTCGGCACGTCATCGGGTGTCGTTGCGCGATCGCCGTCACCGACCGCCTTCAGGTACGCACCGAGGTCCGCTTGATCTCGTCCCGACAGGCCCAGTGTGAATGCCTGGTTGAAGTGAGCAATCACCTCTGTATAGCTTGCGTAACGGCCGTCATGGAAATACGGCGCGTTGAAATTGGCGTTGCGCAGGGTCGGTGTTTTGAACAGGCCGCCCGAGCCAACATCATGCTGTCGATGATCCACAAAGGCTTCGGCCGGCTGGTGGCAACCCGCGCAACTCAACATGGGATCATGGGGAAAAGGCCGGTTGAAAAGCTTCTCACCGTGCTTCTCTTCCCGGGTAATGGCGCCGACCAGCTTGCCACCGGCACCGAGGCGCGGGTTCGGCACAAAGTCGATGTCTTGCACGTAGATCACGAGCGCGTCCAACACTTCCGCTGACGGCTCGGGACCTGCAAATTCATTGACGACCACGTTGCGTATGAAATCGCGCAACGAGAGCGTACGGCCATCGTGGCCATAGGGCGCCAACAGATGCGCACCCCGCAGACTGGGAATCGTCAGCGGATCGAGCACACTGTCATCGGTCTTCGGATTGAAGACACGGCTGGTGGTATCGAAATTGCCGTGTCGGGTGGAGAGTCCGGGTATGTAGAACAGGGAATTCGCCGCCCCGTTGACGTGGCAGGTGCCACAACTGATACCCGCTTGTCGCGCGGCACCGCCGAGCAGCTTCGGCGAGCTGAAGGCAACATCACCCAACACCACCATGTAGGACTTGTGCCCGCCGGCAGTCTCCGACCTGAAGACTTCGCGCGGACGATCGAATGCTTCATCACCGAGATCGGTGCCAAGGGGGAGCAGACTGCTGCTGCTCCCCGGTATGGCACCGAGTCCGAGTGAGGGCAGGCACGCGAGCACCAGCGTGCACGACAGACCTGCCCTCCTCCCTATCATCGCTCTACCACTTCTTGGCGGTAGTGCCCGTCAGCGGATCGAGAATCAGCGGCTTCTTGTTTTCCGGGTTGCCGTCGAAGTCGAACATCGTCATGACGGAGCCAGCCAGGCGGTCGAAGGAGCCCGCACCTTCGGCCGGCTTCTGCTCCTCGATGAACTCCAGGCCCCAGTTCTGCTCAATGAATCGCAGGCTGGATGCCTGGTCGGTCGTGGTGTGATCGACGTAGTTCTGCTTGGCCCAGGGTGAGACCACCAGGAACGGCAGGCGCGGACCGTAGCCGCAGCGAGCCGCCAAACCGCCACCCGTCGTGCTCGGGGATCCGCAGATGCCCGACGTCGGAATGGCATTCGAGTTGGCAGGAGCCGTGGAGGTCGACAACGGAATCGTTGGAATGAACGAGTCATTCGCGTTCGTGTTGTCGTCATCCACTCCGCTCGAGTTCGCGGACGCATTCACGATCGGTCCATTGACGTGATCGTACCAACCGTCCGAGTCGTCATACTGAATGAACACGGCGGTTTCCTTCCAATCCGCCGACTGTTGCAGGGCGTTGATCACCTGAACGAGGAACACCTGCTCGGTCAGGGGATCGGAATTGCCCGGATGCGCGTCTTCGTACTTCGGCGCCTTCAGATACGAGACAGCCGGCAGGTTGTTAGCCGACAGCGCCTTGTAGAAATCGGTGATGTCGTAGTGGTGGTTAGCCTGTCCGTTGTGACCGATCTCGGCAACATTCTTCGGAGGAAGATGGTGCGGGTTGCGGGTCGACGCGTAGTACTGGAAAGGGGCATGGTGCGGCGAGTAGTCAGCCGTCGCCACGTGGATATCCGGACCCGGGTTGATTGTGGGATTCGGCACCGTCAACAGAACCTTTCCGTTCTCGCTGTACTGATGCGTGATGTGCGACTGGCCGCACTGCGCGGGAGTCTTGGTCGATCCGTCGGAATTCACCACCGCCGGAGCCGTTGCGGCGAAGCCGCCTTCGAACCAGCCCCAGGTGACACCCTTCAGATTCAACAGGTCGCCAACATTACGGCCTTCCATTTCCACCGTGCCCTTGCCGCTAGCGGTACCCCCGGCGTCCGCGCCGCAATCGTCCAGCGCCGGATCGGGGTCGCCCGTCACGGTGACCGGCTTGAAGCCCGAGACCTTGCCCCCCGCGAACGAAGTAGCGAGGTGTCCGTTGCCAGTCTGGCCGGAGACCAGGTTGATGGCGCCGACTGTGGAGGGTCCGAAGTTCGTGTCGAACGAGTTGTCGTTCATCGAGTAGTGCTGGGCGTAGTTCCACAGCGCTGTCACGGTGTTGCCGTCGAAGTAATCCAGGACGGTCGAGCCGTCGGTTGCGCAGCCTTCGCTGACACGCGAGGTCGCCTGCACGAACTTGTCGAGCAGACCACCGTCGGCGGCCTTCTGCTCGGCCGTGTAGTCGTGGTTGAACGAGCACGTGTAGGCGTCTTCACGGCCCAACCGCTTCGGATTGAAGAGGTTAGGGTTGTTCGTGAGCAGGCCCCCGCTCAGGCCATTGACGGCCGGAGTGTCCGCAGCGGCCTTGAAAATCGGCTGCTCGGTATTCTTCGCGTTCGGGTACGTGGCGAAGTAGTGATCGAAGCTCTCGTTCTCACCGAAAATGATGACGACGTGCTTGATCGGCGTCTTGGTGGGCACCGAGTTGCCCGAGCCGCCGCCACCCCGGAAATCCTGCGCGACTGTGGACTGCGCAGGCGCCGAGAGGCCGCCCGCCATGACGATGCTCGCGACGACCGCGGCAACGAGTGATTTCGAATGCTGTTGACCTGGATTCACAATCCCCTCCCCACAAGAGTTGGTTGAGCGGTGACATCGCCACCGGAAGTTCGAAGCTGATTTCGGAAGCGCGGCATGGAGTTATTTGCGCTGCTGTGTGCGTTGTAGGCGTCAGCGATTGCAGTTTTGTTGCAGTCGACCGACCGATGGTTCCCGGATGCAGTCTCTTGACAATTATTCAGACAGCGGACGCCCGTGGCTGTCCCGGTTCCGCTGTCACGAAACCGTCACAAAACCGCGTTAGTTGTGTGCGGACGAAATCGCGGGATGGACGAAAAATGAATCACAACAGGGTCCTGAAACTCGGCTGTGTGGCCGCATTGCTGTCAGTCACGATGGCCACGCAATCCGGCGCGACCTCAGCCACATCGCTGGCCGGGGGATCGTTGGATTCCGCAGCGGAGCACTATCGTCCCGCACTGGCGGCGGCGGTCGAGCAAAGTCTCACCGGCGCGCAGACCCTGCGGGAACGAATCGTAGCCAAGGACCTGGAAGGCGCGAAGAAAGCCTGGATTGCCTCGCGCGTTGGCTGGGAGCGGTCCGAAGTCTTCACGAGTGGCTTCACTTCAGAGTTGGACGCCGCGATCGACGCGTGGCCGAGTGCTGTCACGGGTTTCCACTTCATTGAAGCCCGGCTGTTCGGTGCGCATGAAATGGATGTGCTCCCGGCCACCGACGCGCTGATTTTCCATCTCGCCAATCTGAAGATGATGGTTCGGGGTACGCCTCTGACGGGTCAGGGAATGCTGGAAGGTACCGCCAAGCTCGCCTACGAGATCGGAGAAAGCAAAGCAGATGGGGGTGAATCCCGTTTCAGCGGCACGTCACTGGATGACATGCGCAACAATGCGGATGGAATTGAAACCGCCTACAACCTCGTTTTCGCGTCTGAGCTCACTGCTCGTGACCCGGCGCTGGCTGCTGCGACGAGCGCCAAAATCAAGCAGCTGAAAGACCAGTTGCGACCGGTGAGCCTGGCCGACATCGACTCCGACCAGGTGCGCGTGACGAGCGAAGACCTGGTGCTGTCACTGCAGAAGGCAGCCACCGCCCTGGGGCTCGACCGGCCGTCGCTGTCGGACCTGGCCCAACAGTAGAGTAGTCCCAAAGCTTCGCGCCAGCCTTGCGTCGACCGCGGCCCACGCCGCACGGCCTCACGTGGCCCGCCCCGGCGTCCTCAACCCTTGTCGCACAGCTCCACGTCGCCGCTCATCGTCTTCAACCTGACGCGCGCCTCGTCAGCGCCCCCATTGCCGCGTGTGCCATTCAAACGGCGGCCGGGGCCATATTTGCTGATGCGTTCGGCATCCATGCCCATGCAGTTGCGGATATCACCACTGAAAGTGCTGACCTGATAATCCAGGCTGCCTTCCGGGACGACGCGCACAGTCAGGTCGCCACTCACAGTCTCCGCATCCACGGACGCCCCTTTCGTGAGCTTCCCTTCAAACCCGAGGTCACCCGAAGTTGACCGAATCCGTACATTGCGTGACGGCTCCAGTCTCAGGGTCATATCGCCACTGACTGTCGTTGCCTCGAGATCTCCGCCAGCGCGATCGACACGAATGTTGCCGCTGATGGTGGTGACGTGAATTTCGGCTGCGCTCGGGCCTTCTTTGCCCCTACCGCGTAACACGACGTCGCCACTGACAGTTTTGATTTCTGCGCTCCGCCCGTACACGTCTGCTCGCACACTACCGCTGACTGTCTTTATCTGAAGCTGCCCGCCTACATCTGTAGTCGTGACTTCAGAACTAACTCCGGAGATGTCCAGCTCGCTGTCCCGCGGAACACGGATACGAAGATCTGCCTCGGCGCTTCGGAAGGAGGAATTCGGCACACGTACCTTGATGCTCGTCCGCCCGTGATCCGTGGTGACGTCGACCTTCTCGACGCCCGCGCCGAGATTACCGTGAACCTCCACTTCCGGATTGTCCCAACCGGACACCTCGATCCTGCCGGCCACGTTCGAGATTTCCACGACGCCGTGCGGGTCCACAGGCAGCCGCTTTTCAAATCTGGAGTCGTCCGCGTGCGCCAATCCGGCGACGGCAGCGCAGGCGCCGAACACCCACAATCGAATGATACCCACCATGATCAGATCCCCTCGCCGGAGCTGCCGGCTTCATGCACGGCGGTCAGCACGCGCATCTCATCCTGATAAGTGTTGACGAGCAGTTCCTGCAGCAGTGCATTGCTCGGATCCTTGCCGAGCTCTCTTTCCAGGTCCCGCTTTGAGTCATTGATGGTCTGCAGGCTCGACACGACCTTGGCCCGTGAGTCCGGCGGCAAAGCGGCCAACCGCGACTCGAGATCCTTCACCAGCGCCGCCCGCTGTTGGATGTACTTGGTGTCCATCACGTACGCGGCATGGAATGCCCCAGGCACCCCCCCCGCACTCAGCCCGGTGACCCCGCCTGCCGTGTTGTTGGCACTCAGCCCGCCACCCCCGCCTGGCACCGCGCCGCCCGGTACGGGCAACACGGACCGCCCGATCCAGATCCCCACAGCCAACGCGACAATCACCGCCGCAGCCGCCAACACACGCAGCCTGCCGGTCGCTGCCAAACGCCGCGTCGGTATAGTCGGCCCGGCACGGCCGTCGGTTGACGCGGAACTCTTGTCAGCGGCGATCCGCGCCTCGATGCCCTGCCACAAGTCCCGTGGAGGAGCGAGATCGCGCGGCAGATCGCGAAGCGAGCTGATTTTCCGCTCTTCGTTGCTGCTCATGTCAACGCACCTCCAAGCCTGTTTCGCAACAACCCACGCGCGCGGTGAAGCTGCGCCTTGCACGTACCTTCCGCTACACCCAGCATCTCAGCAGCTTCAGCATGTGAATAACCATAAATTGCGTACAACACCAGAACGTCGCGCGCGCCATCCGGTAAATCACCGATGGCCGTCTCAATCTCATTGACCTCGAGCGGTGTTTCCAAAGTCCACTCACTCTCAATGGGCTCATCCTCTCCCGAAGTCCCTACACTGTCCGAGTCGACGATCAGCGGCGCTGCCTTGCGGCGTTTTCCCAGCGCCACATTGACCGCAATCCGGTGCAACCACGTTCCCATCGAGCTGCGCGTCTCGAACCGGTCCAGGGCGCGCCAGGCATTGATGAACGTCTCCTGGGTGCAATCCTCGGCCAGGGCGGCATCCCGGGTCATCCTCAGGCACAGGCCATATACCTTGCCGGCATGCTCGCGATAGAGCCTCTCGAAGGCGCGGGTATCCCCGGACCGGGCACGCTCCACGAGCGCGCCTTCCCAATCGATCGGTGAATCCTGCCGCCCTGCCTCTTTCATTCGTATTGTTAGAGACAGACAGCAGCCAAAGCGTTTAAAGACCGTGGGTTTGCCCAGTCCCTGGATCTGGGTGCCCGCCGAAACCGTGTCCCACCTTCCGGGGGCCGGCCCCCGGACGAAACGGGCTCACCCCATCGAATCCGGCGGCTCGGCTGAGGCCGTCGTGGCCGGGGGCGTACTGCGGCTGGCGTACCAGTTGATCGCATACTGCAGCAGCTGCGCATTGGTTGCCAGGTTGAGCTTGCGCTTCAAGCTCTGCCGATGGGTCTCGACCGTTTTGACCGACAACCCCAGGGCTTCGGCCGCCTCACGGGAGGAGAGGCCACGACCGATCAGACTGAGCACCTGGAGCTCCCGGTTGCTGAGGCGGTCGATGGGGTCGGCACCCACGCCGGCTCCCCCGCCCATGCCATCCATCCGGCCCAGGTTCCCCGCCAGCGATTCGCTCAGGTAGGTCTCGCCAAGCAGCACCTTTCGCAGAGCAATCAACAACTGGTCGGACGCCGCCTGTTTCATTATGTAACCACTGGCACCCGCTGCCAGCAGCCGTTCGGCGTAGATCAACTCGTCGTGCATCGAAAGCACGAGCATCGGCAGCTCGGGACGCTGTGCATGCACATCCCGGACGAGCTCCAATCCATCACCCTGAGCCAGTGATATGTCAACAATCACGACATCCGGTGCCAGAGCACGGATTGCCGCGCGGGCTTCCCGCTCCGTCTGCACGTCCCCGCAGACCACGAGATCAGGCTCCGACTCAATCATCCGCCGCAGGCCCTGCCGCACGATCGGATGGTCGTCCACGATCAGAACTTTCCGCTGGGCGGTGACCGCTGAGAAATTCGACACGCGTGGGGGGGCTTTCATGGCCAGTTAGGACGTAGACATTGGACCTGAGGCACCAGAACGATCAATGCGGCGGTGGTCCCGAAGAACGGGGCACTGGATTGCCTTCCTGGGCTCCATCCAGCGGGCACGAGCAGCGCACCGACGCACCACCCTGTGTTCCTGACTCGAGTACGAGATCGCCACCCAGCATTTGCGCACGATAACGCATGATCTTCAATCCCAGGCCAGCGTAGGCCTCGGAGGTGGATTGCTCAAACCCGCGACCGTTGTCATCGACTCTCAGATGCAGCTCGCCGCCGACGGTTTCGAGGCTGACTGTGACATCACTGGCCCGGCTGTGGCGAATGACGTTGGTCAGTGCCTCCTGAACAATTCGATACACGTGTGTCGCGGACGTCTCGCTCAGGCGTAATGGCTCATCAAAGTTGGCGTTAAAATCAACATGCACTCCGTAACGTTCGCTGGCGCGCGCCGCGAGCGTCTGCAGTGCCGCTGCAAGGCCGCCTCGTTCGCCGCTCACCGGTGACAGGCCGCGAGCGAGTGAGCGAGTGCTCTCAATGGCGTTATTGACGAGGCCGATCACTTCCTCCACTTCCAGGCGGGCAGCGGAGCCCTCCTTGCGAAGTTGCGCGGCCACCCCTCTGAGCAGCAACGCGATCCCCGTGAGATCCTGTCCGAGTCCATCGTGCAAATCACTCCCGATACGCTGCTGCTCGCGATTCGAAATCTCAATGATTTCCCGCTCCAGCCGCTTGCGCTCGGTGACATCGTTCAGCACCGCGAGCCAGCGTTCCGTGCCGCTGATCCGCAAGGGAGTAATGACACAGGTTGCCACGAATCGTGACTCATCCTTGCGCGCGCATTCAAACTCCACCGGCATTACTTCTCCGGTATCCGCGTTGTCCCGCAGCGTCCGCTCAAACCGTTTGCGCTGCAATGCCGGCATGCTGAACAACGGGTCGATGGACCGCCCCAGCAACTCCAGCGCACCATAGCCGAACATCTTATCGAATGTCGCGTTGGTCAGTGTGATCAGATGAGTTGTCGAGTCGATCAGCACCACGCCTTCGCGCATCGTCTCGAGAATACGCGCCTGGGTGCGCAACGCATCCTGCTGTGCGTGCCGTTCCGTCACTTCGGTGATATTGACGACGGCGCCGAAAATGCGGCCATCGGCCTGTACCGCCCGGGCCCGCAGCTCGAGGTACCGGGGTCCGCGCTTCGGGTCGATGATGACCTGATCGAAATCGCGCGGCTCGCCCGTATTCATCACATGCTCGAAAATCTCATGCATGTAAGCTCGGTCGGCCGGCGGCGCAAAATCCTCTACTGGCGCGCCGATCCAGCCGTCGGGCGGCACACCCTGCATTGCACGATTCAGGAACACACACTGTCGTTGCCGATCGAACAACGCCAGCCAGTCAGCCGAGCTGGCAGCAACCGTCTGCAACGTCATCTGTGACTCGCGCAAGGCACTTTCAGCGCGATTCCGTTCAGTTACATCCGTCACGGCAACAGTTAGCGACCGAACCACACCGCTGTCAATAACCGGCACGACCCGGTGCTCGTGATGTGACAGTGTGTTGTTGGAGTTCGGATGGCGCAGCTCGAACCGGGCCGGCTCGCCGGTCGCCAGCACACCCCGATACAATTCCTCCAGATTGGTTCGGTGTGCCTCGGGAATGAATTCCAGCAGGCTCCGTCCCACCACATCCTCGGACCGGAATGCACCGAACTGCCGGTTCATGAAGCGCACGCGCAAGGACTCATCCACCAGGAAAAGCCAGTCCGGCGTGTTCTCCGTCACTGCCCGCAAAACAGCTTCGGACTCCCGCACGGCCTGCTCAGCCAGCTTGCGGGTCGTGATGTCATAGGCCGAACCCAGGACACCGGTGACCTCGCCCGTCTGCGGATCCCGCACCGGGAGAGTACTAACATACAGCCACTTGCGCTCGCCGTTGACGGTGTGAATGCGCGTCTCGCCCGCCTGCGCCTCGCCGAGCTGGATACGCACATGACGCGCTGCAACGATGGACTTCCACTCCTCATCGATCAGGGAGTCCCACCTGCCCTGCTGATCCTCCAGCGAGCAGCCGAAGATGGCCTGCATGCCGTCGCTGGCCCACACGGGTTCCGGCTGATTCGCGGCGTTATAGCGGTACTCAAACACATAACCCGGGGCCATCGAGGCCACGGTTCGATAGCGGAACTCGCTCTGCCGCAACGCTTCCTGGGTATGAACGCGGTCGGTGATCTCGACGAGGAAACCAACCATCCGCGTGGCACGGCCATTCACATCGCGTTCCGGTACCCGGCCACGATCGAGAACCCAACGCCAGCTGCCGTCTTCGTGGCGAAGCCGGTATTCAGCCTCGTAAAGCTCTTTGCGGCCCGCAATGACATCCTGGAGCTCAGCCTCGACGCGGACCACATCCTCGGGATGCACGCGCTTGTTCCAGAAGCCCCAGGTGTGATCACCGGTCTTCGGAACGACGCCCAGGATGCGATAGTAGGGCTCGGCATGGCGAGCCTCGCCCCTGGCCAGGTCCCAGTCCCACATTCCACCGCGCGCGCTTTCCAGCGCGGTCTCGAGGCGACGTTGACTGCGGATGTATTCGAGCTCCGCCTCCTTGCGCTCCTCGATGTCCATGCAGACACCGACCATCCGGAGCGCAACACCATTGGCGTCGCGCTCAACTACCCGGCCGCGCTCAAACAACCAGCGCCAGCGCCCCTTCTTGTCCCGGATGCGGTACTCCGCATCGTAGTAATCAGCTTTGCCGGCGACGTGATCGCTGAAGCGGGTGGCCGCTGATGTCACATCGTCCGCATGGATGTTGGCGTCCCACCGCGCAACATGGTCCAGACCTTCGCAGGAGTGCAGCTCCAGCCGGTCACACCAATCGCTGTACCACCGGGTGCGCTCACTGCGGAAGTCCAACTCCCACAAGCCCATGCCGGCGCCCCAGACTGCCGTCTCCAGCCGCGCCTCGCTCGACCGGAGCTCGCGCTCCGCGCGCTTCTGGGCATCTATATCCAACGACACGCCGATTGCGGACGTCGCCTTGCCCTCGAAGTCCCAGGCCACTGCGCGCCCGCGGGTCAGCATCCACTTCCATTCGCCATTGGCTGCGCGGATCCGGTATTCCGCTTCGATGGAGGTGCTTTGACCGCTCAGGTGCTTGCGAATCTGCAGCTGCACCGCAGGTCGGTCGTCGGGATGAATACGGGAGGCCCAGGGATTTGGAACGCTTTCCCACTGCTCACGGGTGTAACCCGTCATGGCGAACCACAGCGGGCTCATGACAGCGACGTCGGTGGCTACGTGCCACTGCCAAAAGGCCGCGCGCGCGCCCCACAAGGCAGTCGCGAGGCGAGCCTCATTTTCCTGCAGCGCGACTTCCGCTCGCTTGCGGTCATCGATTTCCAGGCAGATACCGGACACACGGGCCGCCTGGCCGTCGCTGCTGCTTTCCACCACCCGGCCGCGCTGCAGCAACCAGATCCAGCTCGCCTCACCCACCAGCACCCGGTATTCAATCTCGAAGCGATCCAGCCGCCCGTGCCGCACCGCATCGCATTTACGGCGGAATTCAGCGACGTCGTCCGGGTGAATCTGTTGGGCCCAGCTCTCCAGGTGATCGGGCACTGCGCAGGGGCTGAGCCCCGTGGCCGCGCACCACTGCGGATCGACCGAGAAAACCCCGGCGCGGAAGTCCCACTGCCAGGTGCCGACCTGAGTCTCGGTCTCGTCATTGGATGCCAGGGAGCCAGGCTGGGCGGGGGTCTTGTGCGGAACTGCGTTCATTGCGGACATCATTGTCGCCTACGTTCTCATCCCATTAACCAGATGCACTTATCGTTGGTTGCGCATGCTGCTTTGCGGTCGCTCATGAAGGCCAGATCGGTGGGTTTGACAGATTTGTGTCACCGAGTCGAATCTGCCCGGATTGCGCCTGTAGCTCAAGAGTTATGAGCGTATACGGTTTTCACTGAGCCTGTTTTTAACGGCAAAGGATAGGGAGGTCTCTTTTGAGCGAAGGCACATCCGCGAGTCCGGCGGTAGCGGACTATTCACAATGGCAGGCACAGGACTACTTCAAGACCTATTACAGCGAAGTGGTCCTGCCCGACGAGCAGGTCGTGCTGACCTATCAGATCGAGGCACTGAAACGCATCGAACATAAATTCGGGCGCGGGCTCGAATATGGTTGCGGTCCCACACTTCACCGTGCGATCGCAGCCGCTCGCTATGCGTTTCGAATCGATATGGCTGACTGGCTTCCTGACAATCTCACGCAGGTGCGGGCGTGGGTCAACTCCACAGGGGACAACGACGACTGGAACCGCTTCACACACTATATTCTGACCTGCGAAGGCGGCCTCGGCCGCGACGGCGATCCTCCCGATGCCACCCGCATCGAGCGGCGCGAGGAGCAGACTCGCAAAGTCATTCGCAACCTGCACGTGAGTGATGCGCGCTGGCAGCATCCGCTGGGCCCGGACCGACAGGGCTTTTACGATCTGCTGGTGTCAGGTTTTTGTCTCGACGCCGTCTCGAGCGACAAGCGGGTCTGGCACCGTTGCATGAGCAACGTGCTGTCGACCCTTCACGAAGGGGGTCTGTTGATTCTCCACGCGCTGTACCGTTGCAAGGCCTACAAGGTCGGCGACCGGATGTTTCCCGGCGCTGATCTGTCCGAGGACGATCTGGTCGACTCTTTGCTCGCTAACGGCTTCGCCCGTCCGAGCATCGACGTCCACGTCATTCCGTGCCCGGACAATGCTCAGTACGGGTACGGCGGCATCCTCGTGGCTTCTGCCCGGAAGGACTGAGGAGGCGAACCGACGACTTCCGGGACGGGCCCCGACCACCGCCGGGGCCTGTCTCGGGAACGCGACACATTTATTTGGAACTTCCGGCGGGTTAGAACGCTCACCTATAGAGCCTGTCTGACTCATGGGCGCCGTCGCGAGGGCGGCCCCCAGCGAGTAGATTTTTGCGATCGTTTCGCGCGCATGGTGGGCACCATGTAAGCGAAAGGATCGCAAAAAGATGCCGCTGCGGGCCGGCCGCAGCAGGCGAACATGAGTCAGACAGGCTCTTGGCACTACTAAAAAGGGAAGGATCGAGCGTGAAAGCCACCAACAGCTGGGTGTGGCAACCCCCCACCGAAACCATCGAGGCCATTGCCTCAGTGCTGAGCGCGCACTGGGCTGCGGCTAAATCACAACAATTATCCGTCTTCTGGCCCCGGACCGGCAGTTGGCGCAATCAACTCACCAACGAACGAGAGGCGGCAGACTCATCAGGTACGCTTCCGGATCCGCATCCGTGCTGAAACCGAATTTCGTGCCCCGGTCATAGACGAGGTTGAATTCGACATAACGCCCGCGCTTCACGAGAAGCTTTTCCCGCGCCTCGTCATCGAACGGGGTCGCCTTCCGGCGGGCAACGAGTGTTGGATAGACGCCTAGAAAGGCCTCTCCAACGGCTTTGACGAAGGCAAAGTCCGCAGCGACGTCAGCCGTCGCCAACTCATCGAAGAAAATACCGCCCACGCCCCGGGGCTCCTGCCTGTGGGGCAAGTAGAAGTAGCGATCACACCACGCCTTGTATTCAGCGTAAGCATCCGGCCGATACGAATCGCACGCGCTTTTGAGCGCCGCATGAAACTCAGCAGTATCCTCGGCCATCGGAAAAGTTGGCGTCAGATCCGATCCGCCTCCAAACCATCCGCGACTCGTGCGCAGGTAGCGCAGGTTCATGTGCACCGCCGGCACATATGGATTCCACATATGCGCTACCAGCGAAATTCCACATGCGATGAAGCGGCCTTCCGACTCTTCCGATCCGGGCACCTGAGCGCGCGCCTGGGGAGAAAACACGCCCCGGACGTTGCTGAAGTTGACACCGACTTTCTCGAAGACTTTGCCGCGCATGAGGCGCGACTCACCCCCGCCCTGCAGCCGATGTCCCTCGGGCTTGCTCCACTGGCGGTGCTCGAAACGGCTGTCGGTCTCGAATTGCTCGAACGCTGCACAGATGCGACCTTGCAGATCGCGGAAATAGTCGGCCGCGGGCGCAGCCATACTCAAACTCGAATTCTCGGCGCTCACAGTGACTTCCTTCCCCTGGCGCTGCTTTCATGCACGTGATCGACGAGACGGGCCACAGCATCCGGACTCGTTTCCGGCCAGATCCCATGGCCTAAGTTGAATATGTGTCCCGGTGCCGACCGGCCTTCCTGCAGCACGAGGTCGGCGCTGCGTTTGAGCTCCTCCGGCGGTGCAAACAAGGCAGCCGGATCGAGGTTGCCCTGCACGGCTTTGCTCGGCCCGAGAATCCGGCTGCATTCGCTGAGGGGCGAACGCCAGTCCACGCCAATCACATCCACGTCCAGATCGGCCACGCTCTGCATGAGCGCCGAGCCCTGATTCACGTAGTAAATCAAAGGCACATCGGTTTGCCGGCGCAGCTTCGCCATGGTCCGGCGAACCGCGCGCAATGCGAACCGGTTGAATTCGCGCGGCGCGAGCAAGCCGGCCCACGACTCGAACAACATCAACGCCTGCGCGCCCGCGGCCGCCTGCGCGCCCAGATACGCCGCCATCGCATCACCCAGGTGATCCAGCAGACGCTCGGCTGACTCGGGCTGCGAGTACAGGAACGAGCGCGCCACCCCGAATTCCTTCGAAGGCTTGCCACTCACGAGATAACACAACAGCGTGAACGGGCCGCCGGCGAAGCCGATGAGCGGGGCGCCGCGCGGCAGCTCGGGTCGAATGAGCTTGATCGAATCGAGGACGAATGGCACGTCGCGTTCCGGGACGAGCGTGGGCAACGCATCAATCTGCGCGTCAGTGCGAATCGGATTGCGCACCACCGGACCCGGATCGAAATACAGGTCGATCCCCATGCCCTGCAAGGGGGTCATGATGTCACTGAACAATATCGCCGCGTCGAGCTCGAACCGCCGCAACGGCTGGAGGGTGACCTCCGCAGCCAACTCGGCCTTGTGCGTCAGCGACTCGAAATCCACCTTGGAACGCAACTCGCGATACTCAGGCAGATAGCGTCCGGCCTGGCGCATGACCCAGATGGGCGTGTGCGCCACCGGCTGCCGGCGACACGCCGCAATGAAAGTCGACGTACTGGACGCTGTGCTTTTCGGCATCGCCGGCGCGGGTGTAGGCGCGCTCACGCTGCCAACCATTCCGCCATCTTCGGCGCAAAGTAAGTAATGATCAGGTCGGCTCCGGCTCGCTTGATCCCCGTGAGAGTCTCGAGCGCGGCCGCGCGTTCGTCAATCCAACCGCGCTCGGCGCCGGCCTTGATCAGGCTGAATTCGCCGGACACCTGGTAGGCGACCACGGGCAGATTCACCGCATCGCGTACCTGCCGGATGATGTCCAGGTACGCCCCGGCTGGCTTCACCATCACCATGTCGGCACCCTCCTCCACATCGAGGAGCACCTCCCGAAGGGCTTCGCGAGAATTCGCGGAATCCATCTGATAGGAGCGGCGATCGCCGAAAGCCGGGGCCGATTCGGCCGCCTCGCGAAACGGTCCATAGAATGACGATGCGTATTTCGCCGCATATGAAACAATGGGCGTGGCTGAATGCCCCTCGCGATCGAACAGGTTGCGCATCGCCAGGATTCGGCCGTCCATCATGTCGCTAGGAGCGACGGCATCCGCGCCCGCGCGGGCGTAGTTCAACGCGACCCGCGCAAGCGTCTCCACCGATGAGTCATTCTCGATCTGCCCTTTCGGGGAGATGTGCCCGCAGTGACCGTGGTCAGTCGAACCACAGAGGCACACGTCTGCCCAGACGATGAGGTTAGGGCATGCGTCCTTGATGGCTGAGATCGCTTGGGCCGCCAGGCCCTTGGGATCCAGAGCCGCACTGCCCTTCGAGTCCTTCTGCTCAGGGGCTGCAAACAACAGCACGGCTGGGATTCCGGCAGCGGCCACGGCCCGAGCCTCCTTCACGGCCTCATCCACCGACAGCTGCGCGATGCCCGGCATGCTGCTGATTGGATTTTTGACCGCGCGCCCGGGGACAACAAACAGCGGATAGATCAGCGAGTCGAGCGTCAGGCGCGTCTCGCGCACCATGCGCCGCCAGGCGTCGGACTGCCGCGTCCGCCGCGGTCTCTGCAACGGAAATCCCATGATCAATCCCTCGTCTGCAATGAGCGAAAAGTGGTTGCGGCCAGCCCCTTCAAAGTGGCGGACTCGGCCATGACAGGAGTGCAACCGTATTCACCGAGCTCGCGCGCGGTGGTGGGTCCGATGGCGACCACCCTCGTCGTGGCCAGCAACCGGTCGAAATGCGCCTTACCCAGCGAATGTTCCAACTCGACGACCGCGGAAGGACTCGCGAAAGTGACAGCGCCAATCGCATCCCGCTCGATCCAGGAGCGACACGCATCAGCATCGAGCGAAGCAGGCTCGGTGCGATAAGCTTCTACCTGCGTGACCGCCGCACCCAACTGAGTCAACCCGACTGCTATCGTGGGCAGCGCGCGCGAGCTTGCGGGAAACAGCACCTTGGTGTCCTGCATCGGCTTCGTCGCGAAAGCTGACACCAACGCCGCGGCGTTGGCATCGTCAGGCAATAAATCAACCGGCCAACCCCGCTGACGCAACACCTGGCCCGTCGCTTGTCCAACCGCGGCGACGCGCAGGTTTGCGGGTGGCACGGGGATACGCTCGATGACCGCAGCGACCGCATACCGGCTGGCGAAAACGATCCAATCAAACTCGTGGAGGTTCCCGAGTGCCGCTTCGAGCGGGCCCGTCTCAGCAATAGCAACACTGACTGCGGGCCAGAGCAGAACCTGCAGGCCGAGCTCACGCAGTTCCGAGCTCAGCGGGCCATTGTCAGATTCCGCGCGTGTAACGACCACACGCTTTGCCCGCAGATCCGCGGCGCTCGCGACATCCGACTGATCGTCACCCCCTACGCGTGTCGCGACCACCGGCTTCGCCTGTGCGGCGGGGCTCGACACATCCGCCTGACTATCGTCTGCGGTCGGCCTGGTCGGCGCATCCACCGTCAGACTCCTCCTGTCGCCAGACTACGCGCGGTGCGCTCGTTCGCCATCAATCCCGCAGCACCCTGAGATAGCAAATCCTCGGCAACTCGTTGCCCGAGGCTCGTCGCATTCGCCAACGTCGCCGGCATTTGTGACCTCGCCGCCATGATCTTTGTGCCATCCAGTGCGCAGACCGCAGCGTGCAGCCGCAAGGTGTCACCTTCGAGCGAGCCCAAGGCTCCGAGTGGAACCTGACAGCCGCCCTCGAGTTTGCGCAGCAATGCGCGCTCGGCGGTCGTTGCCAGCCGCGATGCGCGATCGTCGAGCTTCTGCAGCCAGCGAGCCGCTTCGGTATCGTCCGTCCGCGTACAAACACCGATGGCGCCCTGCGAGACGGCGGGTGGGAATTCTTCCAGGGACAGCAATTCGCTGATGTGCTGATCCAGCTCGAGCCGGCGCAGCCCGGCCGCCGCCAGGATGATGGCGTCGTAGTCACCGTTCTTCATCCGGTCGATCCGTGTTGGAACGTTGCCGCGCAACTCCAACAGCTCGATGTCGGGTCGCAGGCGCGCCACAAACGCTCGGCGGCGAAGGCTGCTGGTACCCAGACGCGCACCGCGTGGCAAGTCAGCGAGCCCCGCCCCGGAGCGACTGAGCAAAGCATCGCGCGGGTCTTCGCGCTCCAGCGCGGCCGCGAGCTCGATGCCGGACTCCAACACCGTCGACAGGTCTTTGAGGCTGTGGACAGCGATGTCGATCTCATTGTTGAGGAGCGCTTTGTCGATTTCCTTCGTGAAGAAGGCGCGGCCACCAATCTGCCACAAAGGCACATCCGTGCGGACGTCGCCTTCGGTACGAATGCGAACGAGCTCCACCGGCGGCGCGCCCGGTTGGGACTCAATCAGCGCCTCGACGTGATGCGCCTGCCACAGCGCGAGCGCCGAGCCCCGTGTGCCGATCCTGAGTGTCATGGCTCTCCTTCAATCATGAATCGGTACCCAACGCCCCACACCGTCAGAAAATGCTTTGGATTCGCCGGATCGCGCTCAAATCGCTTACGCAACCGCAAAATGAAATTGTCGACCGTCCGGGTCGACGGAAACACGTCATAACCCCACACTTTTTCGAGCAGGTCCTCACGCGAGACAATCTCGCCCGGATGCTCCGCCAGCACTTTCAATATCATGGCTTCCTTTTCAGTCAGCTCCTGCGCGATACCGTTCCACGACCGCGCGCGAAACGCGCGGAAGTCGACCTCGTTGCCCGCAAATTGCAACACCGCACTGGCAGGGCTCGCCGAGGCGCTCCGATACCAGTCCCAGCGTCGCAGAATCGCGCGGACACGCAGCAGAAATTCCTGCAGGTGAAACGGCTTCGCCATGTAGTCGTCGCCGCCCGCCTCGAGACCAGTCACTCGGTCCGCGGGGTCGCCACGCGCTGTTAGAAACAGGACGGGCGTGCTGTCGCCTCGCTGACGCAGTGTCCGGCAAACCGTAAAACCATCGATTCCGGGCAGCATTACGTCGAGAACAATCAGCCCACACTGTTGGGCTTCGAGCCAGGCGAGGGCCAACTCCCCGTCGGTCGCCGCATGAACGTCGTAGCCCTCGGCACGGAGGTTGTCGACGATCCCGGCAGCCAGGAGGGCGTCGTCCTCAACCACGAGAATGCGGTTGAAAAACTGTGTCGGTGCGTTCACGGGGTCACCACTGGTGCCACAGTCACGGCGGCTCGGGCGGCATGAGCGCGTGGCCCCACTGGCAGCGTGTTCACGTGGGCTCCGCCGGCGCGACTGGCCAGGCGAGCACGAATTGCGCGCCCTGACCAACACCCGCGCTGTGAGCGCTGACACGGCCGCCCGCGAGTTGCATCAGGCGCCTGACGATATATAGGCCGAGGCCCGTACCGAAGTAGCTGCTGCCGCCACCCGGGTGCAAACGCGTAAATTTCTCGAACAGCCGCGATCCATCCGACGGCCGAAATCCAACACCCGTATCGCGAACCGACAGCTCAACTTCACCATCGAGGCGTCGTGCCGACAGCGAGATGGTTCCACCACCCACGGGGGTAACGGCCGCAATCGCGTTCTCGAGCAGGTTGCGCACCACCACGTCCAACGCCAGCGGGTCGGCCATTACGTACATTCCGCGGTCAATATCAGCTGAGATGGTGATCTTCTCCTTGTGGGCCTTCTCATCGAGGTGGGCGATGACTCGTCCCACTGCCCCACCCAACTCGATGGGCTCGACTTTCAGATCGATGCGACCGCGCTCCAGGCGATTGCTCTCCAGGATCTGAGTGACCATGGCGGTCATGCGTGCCAGATCGGCCAGCATGCGCTCGATGAGAGTGCGCGACTGCTCAGGTGACAACGTGCGAATCGCCATCGTCTCGAGGGACAGCTGCAGACTCGCCAGCGGCGTTTTGAACTGGTGAGACACCAACGCGAGAAAGTTGTCCTGCTCCTGCCGCACCCGCGCTTCAGCGCGTAGCGCGCGGAAGATCACACCATTACACAGTGCAAGAGCCAGCAGGAAGAACCCGCCTTCCCAGGCATACTGATTGATTCGCCGATGCTCTTCCGTCGAGAGCGCCTGGTCGACGGCGGGTGACAACGACGCATGCTTTCCATTGATTGCAACACCAGGCAGCATCGCGCGCACTTGATCAGGAGGTGTGCCCGAGTCCAGCAGCGCCTGCGCGGCGATGATCTGCTGGGTGTAGAGCGCACGGGAGTCGCGCACTTTTTCGATCGCGTACGAACGCTGATCGAACAGCCACCAGCCGACCTGCACCGCCGCCACGACCACCAGGGCCAGCGCAGTGACCTGAAAGACCCGGGTCGCTTTCATTTCAGCGTTGCGAGCGACTCCCGCAGAGCGCGGGTCAGTTGCTCAACGTCCGCGCTGGTATGGGCCAGCGACAGGAAGCACGCTTCGTAAGCGGACGGTGGCAGATATACGCCACGATCCAACATCGCATGGAAGAGCGCACCGTATCGCTGTACCGCCTTCGCACTCATCGATTCCGCGGTGCGAGGCGCGGCCGAGTCGTGGAATGACATCCAGAACAACGAGCCGGCTCTCACGAAGTGAATCGGGAACGAGGCCTCCTTCAACACCGGCAGCAGCGAGCGCTCCACCCGCGCACCGATCTGCTCCAGCCGCTCCCAACCGGACTCCTCGATCATGAGGTTGAGAGTTGTGATGCCCGATGCCATGGCAACGGGATTGCCGGAGAGCGTGCCCGCCTGATAGGTGTCACCTAGCGGTGCCAGGCGCTGCATGATCTGGCGGCTGCCGCCGAAGCCGCCCACCGGCATGCCACCGCCGATCACTTTGCCGAAGGTGGCCAGATCAGGAGTGATGCCGACGAGCTCTGCCACGCCACCGCGGGCCAGCCGGAAGCCGGAAATGACTTCGTCGAATATCAACAGCGCACCATGACGGCGGGTCACATCGCGCAGCTTTTGGAGGAATTCACGTCGTTGCAGCAGCAAGCCGTGATTCGCGGGCACGGGTTCAATGATCACAGCGGCAATTCGCGCGCCTTCGCGCGCGAACAACTCTTCGACGGCCGCTTCATCATCCAGCGGCAGCACTCGAGTGCAGGCTGTAAAGGCTTCCGGGACGCCGGCAGAAGACGGGGTGCCGAATGTTGCGAGGCCTGAGCCTGCAGCTACGAGCAGGTGATCTGCGTGGCCGTGATAGCAGCCGGAGAATTTGACGATCAGGTCGCGGCCGGTGAATGCTCGGGCGACTCTGATCGCGCTCATGACTGCTTCGGTGCCGGAGGACACGAAGCGGACCTGCTCCAGACCCGGGTACGAGGCGACGATCTTTTCAGCCAACTCAACTTCGCCGGCGCATGGCGCTCCGAACGTGGTGCCATTCCGCGCCATCTGCGTGATGGCCGCGACCACCGCTGGATGCGCATGACCCAGAATCAACGCACCCCACGAGTTTACGAGGTCCAGGTACTTACGCCCGTCGGCGTCGATGAGGTGTTGTCCCGACCCGCGCTGAACGAAGAGCGGCGTGCCCCCCACCGCTTTGAATGCGCGTACGGGTGAGTTGACACCGCCGGGAATGACCCGGCATGCGCGTTCATACAATGCTTCGGAATGGGGGTGTTTGGTCACAGTGTTACTCTTGAAGTCTATCGAGCGCGTTAGGCGCAATGGCCTCGCCGTTGGCCGGCCGCCGCAGCCGCGCCTCGCGGAAAAATGCGTCCACCGCGTCGGTGCTCGCATGCGCCGCCGCGGCGCGCAGCCCGGCGAGCGGCAAATGCGCCAACCGGCGCGCAACGGTCGAGGCAAACCGTTGCAGCAACTCCCGTTGCCCCGCATCGAGGTCACTCAACTCATCGGCAAGCGCGCGTTCCGCTTCCTCAGCCGCAATCTGTTCGAACGCACCCCGCAAGTCAGCCAACCGCCGGCCAATCGCGCGCGTCGCGAGCTCGCCCCGCAACCGGGTCAGCCGCTCATCAATGGCTGCCCGTACCGGAGCGAGCCGCATCAGCTGCGAGAGCCGCCGCTCCTGAGCAGCTTGAATGAGGTCATCCATTCCAACACGTGCGATGCCGGCGAGCCGCGTCGCCTCGGGATCCGCATTGGGCGGCACGCCAAAATCCAAGAGTAGCGGGGCCCGAGCACCGGCCGCCTCAGCAATTTTTGTCAGCGCCTGTGCATCGAGCACTGGCTCGCCGCCGCCCGCCGCCAGAACCAGCGCGCCCAGCTCAGTCGGGCTCTCGCGGAATTGATCGAGCTGCAGCGCCCGACCGCCCACGGTTGCGGCAAATTCCTCGGCAGCCTGGACAGTTCGGTTGACGACTAGGAGCGGTATGCCGGCACGGTGGAGAATCATCCCGCAGCGCCGGGTCATCGGCGACACGCCGACCAGCGCGACCGTGGCCGGTTTGCCGTTGAATTGGCGAACAATTCGATCGGCAGCGAGGTCTGCGAGTGAAGGCGAGCGGACGTTGGCTTCGAGCTTGTGCACCCGATTGGCCATGCTCAGCGCTTCGCTGAGAAGCTTGTCCAATGTGGGCCCGCAGACCTGAACGCCCCGTGCGGTCTCCCAGGCGAGGCGGATTTGAGCGGCGATCTCCTGCTCACCCGCCTGTGCTGAATCCAAACCGCACGTTACGAGAAAGAGATGCTCTACGGCCGCCTCACCGGTCCACGCACGAAGGATCCGCGTTGCCTCGCCACCGACGGGCTCACGGCCAATGAGGGCACGGAATACCTCGCGGCGGGCGTCACCTGCAGATGCGCCATCGGGCATGGCGAAAAGGACTTCTACCCGGTTACAGGTCCCTACGTAGAAGACCTCGGAGACGCCCAGGGTGTCCCGCAGGGCAGGCAGGCGCGCCGCTACCTCGGCTTTGGGTACCGAAAAACGAGCGACCTCGTCGACGCCGACGTGCCGATAGGAAAGACCCACCACGCCAATCTGGTGCATGGGCCAAGGAGACCACGGGCTGTATGCCCGTGTGTCATTGAACAGTCACGGGTATGGCTAACGGGAGCCCCCCAGTTGCGGACGCGGGATCGGCGTCACGCTTCGCCAACCCCGTGCCAGCGCCTAGCGCCGGCTATTGCGGACCAGGCTCATCAGCAGGATGCCGGCCAGAAACCCCGCACCTAATGCCCAAGCGCTGGCCTTATACGGCTGAGCCTCAACGCGCTGCTGCAGATCGTCAACTTGGGACCTGGCCCAGTCGCGTGCCTGCGAGGCGCGAGCACGTGCAGCACTGGCAGCCGCATCTTTGGCGGCGCGCAGGTGCTCCTTGACCTGCTCGGTATCCACTCCGGCTCCAAGATCCCCGTTCTTTGCGTTCATGCTGAATTCTCCAACCGTATCCGTTTGGTGCAATGGCGGATCAACGGCGCCACCTCTTTAAAGTTCCGGCGCGACGCTCAGGTCTCGTCCTGCCATGCGAACCCGTCGCGACTGATCAGCGCACTGGAGGCCGCCGGACCCCAGCTGCCCGACACATAAGACTTGATCCGCTCGTCGTGCCGCGTCCAGCCCTCGCGGATCGGGTCGATCCAGCGCCAGGCCGCATCCAGCTCATCGCGCCGCATGAACAGAGTGAGATTGCCCTTGACGACATCCATGATCAGTCGCTCATAGGCATCGACCGGCTTCTCCTTGAACGACCCCGCGAGGTCGAGAGCCAGATTCACCGGCTTGAGCCGCATGGTTTCCCCGGGCTGCTTGGCCAGGATCGTGAGCGTGATGCTTTCCTGGGGCTGCAGTCGGATAACCAGCCGGTTGGGCGAGCGATCGTTGCCGCCGCCGCCCTCAAATATGGAGTGGGGGACGTCCTCGAACGTAATGACGATTTCAGTCAGTCGCTCCGTTAGCCGCTTACCCGTGCGCAGATAGAACGGCACCCCGGCCCAGCGCCAGGTGTCGATCTCGGCCTTCAGCGCGACAAATGTCTCAGTAGTGCTGTCAGCAGGTACACCCGCTTCGTCGAGATACCCCGGTACGGGTTGCCCGTTCACAGCGCCCGCCTTGTAGTGCGCGCGAACGGTCTTGGCCTGAACGTCACGATCCAGAATGGGGCGCAGCGCCCGAAGCACTTTCAGCTTCTCATCACGCACAGCGTCCGGATCGCTGCTCGCCGGCGGCTCCATCGCAAGGATGCAGACGAGTTGGAGCAAATGGCTTTGCACCATGTCGCGCAGAGCACCGGTCTGATCGTAGAACTGACCACGACCTTCCACGCCCAACTGCTCGGCCACGGTGATTTGCACGTGCCGTATCCGACCGCGTCGCCAAAGCGGCTCAAACAAGGTATTTCCGAATCGGAGCGCAATCAGGTTCTGGACCGTTTCCTTGCCCAGATAGTGATCGATACGATAAATCTGGTGCTCGCCGAAGATGGCTCCAACACTGCGGTTGATCGCTTCGGCGGAGGCACGGTCCTGCCCCAGCGGCTTTTCCAGCACGACACGGGACTTCGGCGTCACGAGGCCGGCAGCTGCGAGATGGTCGCAGGTCAGCGTGAACAGACTCGGCGCCGTTGAGAGGAAAATGACTCGCACGACATCGTCGCGCCCGGCGAGCAACGTGGCCAGCTTCTTGAAATCCTGGGCCTGCGTCGCGTCAACGGTCACGTAATCCAGGAGCGCCGCGAACGACTTCCAGCGCTCAGCGGTAAACTCTTCCGCGCGCAAATACTTGCGACACGTCTCCTCAATCTGCGCAATATAGACTTCGCGGCTCTGATGGGTCCGCGCCACAGCCAGCACCCGCGAGCCTGCCACGATCTGGCCGGCCAGGTGTCTGCGGTACAGGGCCGGTACGAGCTTGCGCAGGGCAAGATCGCCAGTTGCTCCAAAGAGCAGCATGTCGAACGGTGCTGCCGTAGGCAGGCTGTTCGACTGACCCTTCACGGGCTCGAGTTTCTCCACGCTATCAAACCTCCACACAATTCCTTATAAGCTCGCACAGTATCTGCAGCATTCCGTTACGACAGTGGAAATTTTTTCATGCCGACGTCAACCGCACGCCTGAATCCAATCGTAAGCCAAGTCACCGAGCGCGTCCGAGATCGCAGTCGCAAGGAGCGATCAGAATATCTGGCTCGCATGCAGGCGGAGACGGCATCGGACAGTACCCGCTCGAGATTGTCCTGCGGGAACCTGGCGCATGGATTTGCAGCGTCGAGCCCTGCCGACAAGGACGTGCTGAAGCAGCTGCGGTGGCCGAATCTTGCCATAGTGACGGCGTACAACGACATGTTGTCCGCACACCAACCTTTCGAAGGCTTTCCGGGACTGATTCGTACAGCTGCGCGCGAAGCGGGTGCAACTGCTCAGGTCGCCGGCGGCGTGCCAGCCATGTGCGACGGCGTCACGCAGGGCCAATCCGGCATGGAATTGTCGCTTTTCAGTCGCGATGTCATCGCGATGTCGACCGGCATTGCGCTCTCACACGGGATGTTCGATGCAACCCTGTGCCTGGGCGTCTGCGACAAGATCGTACCGGGCCTGCTCATCGGGGCGCTGGCATTCGGGCACCTGCCTACGATCTTCGTCCCGGCGGGTCCTATGACTTCCGGCCTGGCCAACAAGGAAAAGGCCCGCATCCGCCAGTTGTTCGCTGAAGGCAAGGCAACGCGCGATGCACTGCTTCAGTGCGAAGCGGACAGCTACCACTCCGCAGGAACGTGCACGTTCTATGGCACGGCCAACAGCAACCAGATGTTGATGGAAGTGATGGGGCTGCACATGCCGGGCAGCGCGTTCGTCAATCCCAACACGCCGTTGCGTGACCTGCTGACGGCGGCGGCGACCCGCCGCGCCGCCAAGATCACCTCGCTGGGGGACGAGTATGTGCCGTTGGCCTTCGTGGTGAATGAGGAAGCGATTGTGAACGCGATCGTCGGGTTGCTTGCAACGGGAGGGTCGACGAACCATACGTTGCATCTGGTTGCGATGGCGCGGGCGGCCGGGATCACGATCGACTGGAATGATTTCAGTGAATTGTCGGATGCCGTGCCCTTGCTGGCCCGTATCTATCCGAATGGCAGCGCCGATGTGAACCACTTCCACGCCGCGGGTGGGATGGGTTTTCTGATTCGGGAGCTGTTGCAAGCCGGGTTGATGCACGAGGACGTGCACACTATCGCTGGTCGAGGGCTGCGCGCCTACACCCGGGAACCGTGGCTCTCACCCGAAGGTCTCGCTTGGCGCGACGCACCGGCGCAGAGCGGCGATACCAGCGTACTACGCCCGGCGAGCAATCCCTTCAGCGCCGATGGAGGACTGAAACTCCTGCGCGGCAATCTCGGGCGCTCTGTCATCAAAGTATCTGCAGTGAAGAGCGAGCACCGGGTCGTTGAGGCGCCCGCCCGTGTGTTTGATTCTCAGAGTGAGGTGCTCGAGGCTTTCAAGACGGGGGAGCTTGCCCGCGATGTCATTGTTGTCGTTCGCTTCCAGGGACCGCGAGCCAATGGGATGCCGGAGTTACATCAGCTGACACCGGCCCTGAGCTCCCTGCAGAGCAAGGGCTTCAAGGTCGCCCTCGTCACAGATGGGCGGATGTCAGGAGCTTCTGGCGCCGTACCGGCCGCTATACACGTCACTCCCGAGTGCCTCAGCGGCGGACCGCTGGGCAAGGTGCGGGACGGCGATATTCTGCGACTCGACAGCGTGGCCGGAACGTTGGATGCGCATGTGTCTTCTGCTGTCTGGGATCCACGCCCCAACGCCGAGGCGGATGTTAGTGACAACGAGCACGGGGTTGGCCGAGACCTGTTCAAGCTGTTCCGCGCCAACGCAGCCGAAGCAGAATTGGGCGGCGGCGTCTGCCTGCCCTAGGAGCCTGGCTGACTCATGGGCGCCGTCGCGAGGGCGGCCCCCAGCGAGCAGATTTTTGCGATCGTTTCGCGCGCATAGTTGAATGCTATGTAAGCGAAAGGATCGCAAAAAGATGCCGCTGCGGGCCGGCCGCAGCAGGCGAACATGAGTCAGCCAGGCTCCTAGCCTTCCATGTCGTGTTGGATGGATGCCAGGGTTTGCGGTGATTGGGTCTTGAGCACCGCGAACCAGATGGCCCCCACCAGCATGTAAGCGAAAAACAGAAACGGCAGCGTGTTGTAGGGATAGGCGGGCACCGGGTAGAGACTGCCGAAGATGACGAACATCATCAGCGCGGTCCCGGCGGCGCCGATCAACACGTGCCGCCATTTCATTTCGCGGGTGCGGCGCAAGTCCATCGGCGCGACGATGCACAACATCAGGTACACGATGACGAACCCGAAGCTCGCGAAAGTCCCACTGCACCCGTAAGCGTCCAACAGCCCTAGCGGTGTCAGGACGACCGATATCGCTGCGAGCAACGCGCCGCAGAAGATGATGGCCCTGTGGGGCGTCTGGTGCACATCGTGCACACGGCCCATGGAGCTGTGAAGGAATTGATATTTCCCCATCGAAAACAACAGACGCGCCGCGGCGTTGACGCTCGCGAGAGCGCATGCGAACACACTGATCATCGCTGCAATGTAAACAGCGATGGCCGCAGATCCCAGGCCCGCCCGAGCAGCGACATCCCCGAACGGCGACGAGCTGCGACCCATCGCGACCGTATCGTGCCCCATTCCGAACACCATGAAATACGCGGTGACGGTGAAGAAGATGCCGGCAAACGCAGCACACCCCATGACCGCGATCGGGATATCCCGCCGGGGATTGGCCGACTCCTTGGCCAGGGTCGCGGCACTCTCGAAGCCCACGAAACTGAAGATCACGAACGGCAGCGCCGAAAACAAGGCGCCGTACTTGAAGGACGAGATAGCCAGTTGAGGTGGGTCGACCACGGTCCCTTGGACGCGAACGAACAGAACCGTAATCACCACGATGATGCCAACCGAGATGACCTCCAGCACCAGTCCCACACGCGACGATAGACGGATGTCGCGGTAGGCCGCGTAGGTGACAGTAGCGATGAAAGCGGACATGGCGACGGAAAGGGGCACTACGCCCGCCTTCGCCCCGAGTGCGCCAACCAGGTTGCCCAACAGGATTGCGAACGACAGGGAGACCGCCACTGCCGTGAACATGTAGGCGCTGATCATGGCCCAACCTGCCAGCGCCCCGGCAAAAGGCCCGAAGGTCCGTCCCACGTAGACGAAGTACGACCCCGCCTCGCGATGTCTCGCGGCCAGGATCCCGACACTCGCCGCAACGATCACCACGCCGAGGGTCCCGATGAAATACGAGAGCCAGCACCCGATCCCGGCGAGGCCGGCCACCACAGTGATGTTCAAAACCGGCGTCAGCGTGGGCGAAATGGCCGCAAGCGACTGCCCCACGGTCTCAATCAGCCCCAACGCATTGGAACGTAGGCGGTGACCGGACTTCTCGCCCATGACGCCGTCGCTGGTCACACTCATCGATGAGCCCCGCGTGAATTTCGTTGTTGGCAGTGATTTACCTGATTCTCACGGCGGTGTCGCCCGAAATTTTTTAACGCGGCTACAATGAAGCAGACATTCCACTGCAGGCGACACTGTGCGACTCCTTCCGTTAGCTCTTGCTCTTCTGACGCTCCCCGCCTTCGCTCAGACACCCCCGCTTCTGCCGCAACCCACGGTAGCCGCGCTGGCCAACGAATTGAGTGGCGAGACGGCTAAAAGAAATCTCGAGGGCCTGGCGCGGTTGCACCGCCAGCGCGGCTCGCAAGGCTTTCATGCGGCCGCCGAGTTGATTGCCGAGCGGGCCCGGGCCTATGGCCTGAGCCATGTCGAGATCCTGAAGTTTCCGGCTGACGGCCAGATTTTCTACGGGACGCAGCGATCGCGGCGCGCGTGGGACGCCGAGGAAGGCGAGCTGTCTGAGGTCAAAGACGGCACCGAAGTGAAAATGGCGAGCTTCGCCGCCGAGCCCATCGTGTTGGCCGAGGACAGCGAATCCGCCGATGTCACGGCGGAGCTCGTCGATGTTGGCGACGGGATGGAGGAAAGCGACTACGCCGGCAAGGACGTCGCCGGCAAGTTGATCCTGGTCGCGACGCCGGCCCTGAGCGCTCAGGACCTTGCCGTTGGCAAATTCAAGGCTGCTGGCATCATCAGCTACGCACAGAATCAGAAGACGGCCTGGTCAGGTGACAACGACAACCTGATCCGCTGGGGGCACCTGGAATCCTTCACCGAGAATCCCACGTTCGCCTTCATGGTGTCGCTCAAAACCGCCCGCGCCCTGAAGGACCGGTTGCTTCACGACGAGCACATCCGCCTGCACGCGAAAGTGAAGGCCGGCCAACATGCAGCCGCTTACGAGATAGTCACCGCCACCATCGATGGAACGTCCGACCCGGAATCGCAAATCGCCTTTTCGTGTCATCTGGACCATCAGCGACCGGGCGCCAACGACAATGCGAGCGGGTGTGTAACCATACTCGAGGTGGCGCGGACTCTGCAGAAGTTGATCGCCGACGGCAAGCTTCCCCGACCTGCCCGGACTATTCGCTTTATCTGGCCGCCTGAGATCGAAGGTACAACAACTCTGTTGAATGCGAGGCCGGATCTCGCGCAGCATATCAAGGCGGCCATTCACATGGACATGGTGGGCGGCGGCCTGGACACCAAGAGCGTATTTCATGTCACGCGCGGCCCCATGAGCCTGCCGTCGTTTGTGCACGACGTCGCCTGGGCATTCGCGAGTTGGATCAACAACGAGTCATATCAGTTCGCAGCGGGTGACAAATCTGACTATCCGCTGATTGCACCCGAGGGTGGCAAGGAGCCCCTGCGCGCGGAGTACTCTGCCTACACCATGGGAAGCGACCACGATGCGTACCAGGATTCGTCGTTCGGTATTCCCTCGATCTACCTGAACGACTGGCCCGATCGCTATATCCACACCAACCTCGACTCAGCCGCCAACATCGATCCCACCAAGCTCAAACGCGCCGCCTTCATTGGAGCCGCCAGCGGCTACTTCCTGGCGAATTTCTCAGCTACCGACTTGCCTGCAACGCGCCGAGCGGTTGCAATAGGAAAACTGCTGCGAGCCGCACAAGCACTGGAGCGGGGACAGGATGTGACGGTGCTCAGCCAATACGAAGCCAGCATCGACGGTGCGCTCGCGCGCCAACATGGCGACGTTTTTGCGCGCTCCCCCCCGCCACCCTCTTCGAAATCCCACGACAATACGCCAGTGTTTCGACGCCGCACCGAGCCGCGCGGCGAGATGGTCGTCTTTGGATACAATTATTTCGAAGACCACGCCAAGGCCGCGGGCATTCCAACACCGCGGCTCCTGAGCTATGAGGGAACGTGGGCTTTTGGTGAAAGTGGCGCCTATGCCTACGAAGCCCTCAACTTCGCCGACGGCAGCCGCACCGCGAAGCAAATTACCGATGCGCTGTCAGTGGAGTTCGGCCCTGTGCCACAGGAGCTGGTCATCGAGTATCTGCAAGCGCTGGAGAAAATCGGCATCCTCCAGCGGCGCTAGCGGAGCCCTGCAGCAGCGCCAGTAGCGTCCCGCAACACGCCGGCCCGCAAATACGAGTCCATGCGCAAGCCCGGCGGTGCGAATCTGGCGGACGTTCCCAGAGCGCGCGATGTCACAAATGCGACACGCCCGGGTGATAGACCGTCGGTGGGTCAACCGGGGTCACCAAGAGATCGTTTGAATGGGCGTACGGAGTTTCGTCGGCGGGGCACTCTTTTGCCTCTTGTGTATCGCTTCGGCGGAACAAGCGCTGGCGGTCACCGACGAGCAGACGCGGTTGCCTGTCGGTTCCGATCTCAACGCCGACGCCACGACCAACCCACGCGAGGTCTTCCACTCAGAAGCGGCTCGCGGTCGCCGATCCTACCTATCCAACCTCGGCAACCTCGCCTTCAACTCACCCTACACCTTGGGCGAGACCGCGCAGAAGGCGCACATGAGCTGCGGAACCTGTCACGTGAACGGAGCATCGAACTCCAAACTCTTCATTCCCGGGCTCTCGACTCGTCCGGGTAACTTTGACACCACCAGTCCGCTGTTCAATCCGAAGACCGACAATGGTGTCCTCGACCCGGTCACGATTCCCAGTCTTCGCGGTGCGCGCTTCCAGGCACCGTACGGACACGATGGGCGCACGGGATCGCTCCGCGATTTCGTACACAACGTCATCGTGAACGAGTTCGCAGGTCACGAGCCATCACCGCAGATCCTCGATGCCATCGTGGCCTACATCAACGATATCGATTTTCTTCCCAACCCTAACCTGGACAGCGCGGGGCACCTGAAGCCGGTCGCAAACGAATCGGCGCGTCGCGGAGAAGCGCTGTTCTCCAAACCGTTTCCCCACAATCGCGCCCTCAGTTGCGCCGGCTGCCACGTGGCCTCGGCGGCCTTCGTCGATCATCAGGCGCATGACATCGGCTCGGGCGGTCTCTTCAAGACGCCGACTCTGCTGAACGCCGACTTCAACGGACCCTACTTTCACGACGGCCGCTTCGACAACTACGGCCAAGTCATCGAGCACTTCAATCGGGTGTTCGATCTGGGTCTCGCGCCACGAGATAGGGCTGACCTCGCCGCGTATCTCGTGGCGATCGGCAATGGCGTGCGGCCGGAATATCAGCTCGCCGGGATCAACGTCCTCGAGGACGAAAACGGCTTCGCCAGCGTTCTGGACATTGCTATTTCCCAACACGACAGGGAAGTCGTGTTCCTGGCCACACGCACAGTGAGCGAACAGCTGCAGGATCTCGCGGAACATTATCCCGATCCCGGGAGCGCTGAGATCTCCAGCGGAGCTGAAGAACGGCGGCTGGCGCGCGCCACTCTCGGACAGCTGGTTGAAAGGTTGCGGAAAGTTGCCGCGAGTGCCACTGCGGGTGATTTTGACAACGCGGCCGCAGAATACCTGAGCTATCGCAAACTGAATGTCGCAGCGGCGCCCCGCGCACTGCAAATGGCCGAGCCCTGGTCCCTGTTTAATCCAACCTTACACGGCACTCGTCAGGCCGCCGCGCGCAACACCGCCGAGTAAAGTTATCTCGAGCACTGTCGGGCGGCTTGCCACATACGGCTCGCGGAACCAACATCACCGTTCCCGTCATCAAATTGAGACAGTCGCCCATTAGCCTCGGCCGCGGTCATCACAACCAACTCGCGGGGAGCACGCATGGGAACCAGACGGACAGTTAAGAAGTTAGGACTGAGCGCGGCGGCCTTCACCGTCTCGCTCATCGCCGCTACGGCAGGAATGGCCAAGGACGAGGCCAAGGACAACGACGCAGCCGACGCCATCAGGACCGAATCACCCATCAAGCACGTCATCATTCTGATTGGTGAGAATCGCGGCACCGATCATACGTTTGGTGTCTACAAGCCGAAGGGCAAGCACCAGACGATTTCCAACCTTCTTTCCAAGGGTATCGTCAACGAGGACGGTTCCCCGGGTCCGAACTTCAAGCTGGCACAACAGTTCCAGGTGAAGCCACAGCCGTTGTATTACGTCGGCGCTCCCAAGAGTGCCAAAGCTGTCTATGGCGACCGTGGCCAGATGCCACAGCCCAATACGGCCGGAGCGCCTCCCGCACAGAGCACCACTGGCGCACCATTCCCGCCCGGCTTTCCGGAAGCCGCCAACCAGATCGACCCCAGCCCGGATTTCACCCCGCTGACCAACACAATCCTGACGACGGGCGCCACGAATCTGCCGGCCAACTCGCTCGATTCCCGCATTCCGGATGCCGGCATGCTGCCGAACGGACCCTTCGTTCTGCAGGGATTGAATATCAGCGACGATGATTACACCGGCGACACGACCCACCGGTTCTACCAGGCTTGGCAGCAATCGGATTGCAGCATGGCCAACGCCACGAAGGCGAATCCAACCGGCTGCCTCAACGACCTGTTCCCCTATGTCATGGCCACCTACAGCCTGAATGACAGCGTGACGCCTGCGGTCCAGGGAAACTTCAGCGCAGGCAACGAGATGGGGTTCTATGATGCCGAGCAGGAACAGGCTTCGACCCTGAAGACGCTCGCCGACCGTTTCGCCTCGAGCGACAACTTCCACCAGTCGTTCCAGGGAGGCACGGGCGCCAATCACTTCATGCTGGGCACCGGCGACGCCGGATTCTGGAGCGACGGCAAGGGCAACGCGACCACGCCGCCGGCCAACCAGATTGCCAATCCGAATCCGCTCAAAGGATCGACCAACAAGTACACGGCCGACAACAATTTCACCAACTGCTCGAACTTCTCGCAGCCCGGTGTCGCGCCGATCGTGAACTACATCGAGTCGCTCCCGTACCGCGCGGAGCCCAACTGCGCGACTGCCCACTACTACATGCTGGATAACACCAACCCGGGGTTCTTCCCCAATGGTTTCCAGGCACCCGCGCCGGACAAGCAGAGCATGTTGCCAGCCTCACCGGTGCGCACCATTGGCGACTCGCTCAATGATAAGAAGATCACCTGGGCCTACTTCGGCGGTGGTTATAACGATGCCGTTGTCCTGTCCAATGAAGCCGTTGCATCGGGGGCAGCCATGACGCTGAACTCGTCGACTGCTCTAGGGGCTGCAGCTCTCGCCGATCCGGCACACGAGCTCGGTGTTGCTTACTGCCAGATCTGCAATCCCTTCCAGTACGCTTCCTCGATCATGGGCGACGCTGCTCAGCGGGCCGCGCACATCAAGGACACTGTTGACCTGCTCGCTGATATCAAGAGCAGCACGCTGCCTGCGGTCTCGTTCGGCAAGCCCGATGGCCTGCTCGATGGTCATCCGCAGTCGTCAAAGATCGACCTGTTCGAAGCTTATGTGCAGCAGGTTCTGGATGCCCTGGAAGCCAATCCGAAGCTGAAGGCCGAAACCGCCGTGTTCGTCACCTGGGACGAAGCGGGCGGCTACTGGGACTCCGGCTTCATTCAGCCGATCGACTTCTTCGGCGACGGCCCGCGCATTCCCTTGCTCGTCCTCTCACCGTACAGCACGGGTGGCACGATCAATCACACGTACGCCGACCACGTCTCGATCCTGAAGTTCATCGAGCGCAACTGGAAGCTGCGCCCCCTGACCGATCGCAGCCGCGACAATCTGCCGAACCCACGGATGCGGGACGACCAGCCGTATGTTCCCAAGAACATGCCGGCGTTGTCCGACCTGTTCGATATGTTTGACTTCGATCACGCGGTCAAACAGCCTTATCTCGAATAGGGTTTCCGACGAGTTAAGTTTGGAGCGCCACGTAACGCAAAATCGGTGCCGACCTGGACCTGCGGGTCCGGTCGGCACCGTCTTTTTACTGCTCTGTCTGGCGCGCGTCTGCGCGGCGGCCGACTTTTCAGCTGACATCGTCGGCGGCAACGCAGCCCCCGCCAAGGTCTACACGGCAAACGGCAAAGTCAGGATTGAAACGCCTGAAGCCGCCACCGGCTTTTTCCTCGTCGACGGGGCGGTCGGCACAGCCGTGTTCGTACGTCCCAACCAGCAGATTTTTACCGATGCGCGGCAATCGAGCCGCCTCACGCGACTGTTCATTCCCGTGGACCCCGAAAATCCCTGCCTCCAATGGCAAGCCGCGGCACGCAACGCGGGGGTACCGAGCGCCGACGGTGAGTGGCACTGCGAAAGGGTCGAAGGTGGAAAAGCCGACGACCGTCCCATCACACAGTGGCGCGTCACGTCGCCGAATCAGGATTCCGGTCAATGCTGGATCGATTCGAGCCTGGGTTTTCCAGTCAGGGTGCGGCTGAGTGACGGCGCAACCTTTGCGCTCGAGAACATTCGGGTTGCGGCGCAGTCAGCGGACCTGTTTACGATTCCACCGACCTACCGCAAACTCGATCCACAATCCCTGCTCGAGCGTATCAAACACAGCGACGTGTGGGTCGAGTCACCTCAGTAGCAGCCCCCCGGCAGCACATTTCTGGCCCTTGCGGCCAAATTCTGCGGATTGACCGGTACTGCCTGAGCCTGAAACCATGTCGCCATGGATTTCAAGATCTTAAGCGAAGCTTCTATCATGGCAAGAGCATCAAGACGTCTCGTTATCTGTCTCGACAACTCAGGCTACGAGGTGTCGCTCGAGCGACGCAAGATTTACGTAGCTATTCCGGACGCAGAAGCCGCTCGGCACGGGAGAGTTCGCGTGATTGACGAGTCAGGCGACGATTACCTGTATCCCGAAGAGCGTTTCATCGAAGCTGAGCTGCCACAGGCTACTCGCCGTGCGATCTTGCAGGTGGCTTCGAGATCTCAGTAGTCGCCGCAGAGTGCTCGCAACACTCTGTCGTGAGTGGCGCTGCTCAATGCTGGATCGATTCCACCGACCTACCGCAAACTCGACCCAGGTTGAGTGTTACTTTGGTCCCGGGACCCGATTCTTGTCGATTTTCACCAGCACAGTGTATTCGGGATCCACGAGTTGAATGATCGGTGCGTGCGCGTTCTGGGACACGAATTGGTAGGCATCCAACTCAGACATCCCCGACTTCCCGCGAACCCAGCCGATCATCGCCTTGAATGCCACGCGCGCGGCATCCTCGAGCGGACGGGCCGCACCGACAAACATGATTTCCCGCTCGTTTTCGATTCGCGGGATGGGTGTTTTAACACCCTTGGCCAGGGTGACGACGACATCGACATTCATCGCGCCCTCAATGGCCGCACCGATGATTTCACCGTCACCCATTGCGTAGTGACCGTCGCCGAATGAGAGGAGCCCGCCGGGCATGTTGACGCCGAGGTAGACGGTATTTCCGGCCCGGACTTCGGGGCAGTCCATGTTGCCGCCGAACGTGTCTGGAACGATCGTCGATCGCACCTCACCGGAAGCGGGCGCTACTCCCAAGCATCCCAGGAAGGGTGCCAGTGGAACCTCCCAGAAACGCTTTCCATCCTTGGAGGTTGTGCGTGCCACACCGCGCTTTGCATCTACGTCATAGCGCCAGGTCGTCTCTGCCAATTCGGGGCCGAGGAGCGCCGTGCGGTCATTGCCAACCATGATTCCAAAGCCGGGAATGAACGTGGAAATCGCGTAGTTTCGCGCTGGCTCCAGCTTCAGGATTTGAACTGCGAGCGTATCGCCGGGCTGCGCGCCTTCGACAAAGAAGGGGCCTGTTTGCGGATTGTCGTGCCCGGGCACGGTGACCTTGGAGACGAGATCGGCAGGAGTCTTGATCGCACCGTCGAAGCAGTCTTCGGTCCAGGTGATGATGCGCGTGCCTGACTGAATTCGATGGCGGGGGGCTACGCCGCCAAATGTGTATGCCAACTCTTCGTGCTTTGGCGTCCACCTGAGGACGGGCCCGTCGGGTGTCGCCAACCCAGTGGCCGCCGCCGCTTTTGCCGGTGAGGCCACAGCCGAGGCATTGGCCGCCGCGGCGGACACCGTCTGCTGGAATGACTTCCGGAGCGTCAGCGCGCCCATGAGGCCCATTGACGACTGGGCAATAAACCGTCGGCGTGTGTTCATGTTGTTTGATCCTAGTGAGCCGCACCGGCCTGCGCCGCTTCCTTTGCCTTGGCATCGCTGACCATGGTCCGCACATCGGCGAGCAGCTTCTTCGCGTCGTAGATGATCCCGTCGTGGATGGTCCACCGTACGCCACCGACACGCTCAACTTTTCCTGTCGCGTCATTGAGCCTCTGCGCCCCGGTGCCGTACAACACCTTGAAATTCGCCAGCGGGTTTTCCGATACGATCACCAGGTCCGCAGTCTTATTGGCTTCGACCGACCCGATCCGGTCCGCCATTCCCAACAGCTCGGCGCCTGACAGGGTGGCTGAGCGAACCACCTCGAGCGGATGGAATCCCGCCTCCTGCAGCAACTCGAGCTCACGGACCCAGGCAAAACCAAACAGCTTGTAAATGAAGCCGGCGTCATCACCGACGGCAACACGGCCGCCCGCGTTCTTGTAGTCATTCACGAAGGACATCCAGCGCTGATAGTTCTGCTTCCACGCAATCTCATCCGCCGTCGTCCAGTGGAACCAGTACGCGCCGTGCGCTTCCCGATCCGCGGAGTACCAACGCATCAGTGTTGGAAGCGTGTATTCGTCGTGCCACTCGGCACGCTGTTCGCGCATCAGATCACGGCTCGCCTCGTAGATCGTGAAGGTAGGAACCAGCGTGAAATCGCGGCTCCTGAGCGTGTCCAGGACATACTTCCAACGCTCACTGCCGCGGGGCGCGGCTTGTGCCCACAACCGTCCGGCCTGACCGAACCTGTCCGACTCATCGCTGTAGTTGTAGTCAACCGGGTAGTCCTGAACAGTCCGATCGGTAAACAGCGCCTCCGGCAGCCCATACCAATGTTCCATGCTCGTGAGTCCCCACCCGGATGTATCGAGGACGTTCATCCGGGAAACGGCGAGTTGGGCGTGATGACAGGCACTGCGCAGGTTTTTCAGCTTCGCTTCAGCGAGCGCTGCCTGCATGACATCCGGGGGAGAGCCCAGGAACTTGATCCCGTCTGCTCCCGCTGCCGCAACGGCATCGACCCACTTCTTTGCCTCCGCCGCGTTGTGAACGCCACCGGGAACGTCCTGATCGGTTGGAAACCCTGCATACGCGGCAATGCGGGGAGCAACGATCTCGTGTGCAGCGCTGCGGCGCCGTTCATTGAGCGTCCAGCGAAGTCCGTTGAAGGAGCCCACCTCACGCACGGTGGTGATCCCGTGTCCCAGCCAGAGTTTGTACACGTACTCGGCGGGTGGGACCGTCCCAACGAGTCCCTGGTGGGCGTCTGCTATGTGGGCATGCGCATTGATGAAGCCAGGCAACACGTACATGCCGGTCGCGTCGATCTCATAGTCGCCCTTCGCAGGCCGCCGCTTGTCGCGAATGGGCACTTTCGGGTATCCGACACTGGCAATACGAACGATCCGATCGTTCTCAATCACGATGTCCACGGGTCCCACCGGCGGCGCGCCGGTCCCGTCAATCAATGTGGCACCGCGGACTACCAGGCGCTTGTAAGGACCGAGCCCTTCGTCAGGCCGTCGGTTGGGCGCCGGCGCAGGCGCCTTAACGGTGGTGCTTGCGCTGGCCTCGTACATCTCCTCCCCGGGCGCGGGATGGGTCGCTTCCGCGCCGAGCGCAGTGAAGGAAAGGCTGGCCGCAAGG